>Ga0315338_1000162_pt1 | contig 285093 bp, 257 predicted proteins | sample ASW8metaG_FD_204518 | JGI IMG/M metagenome (GOLD analysis project Ga0315338, IMG submission 204518) | Ammonia-oxidizing marine archaeal communities from Monterey Bay, California, United States - ASW #8 | ecosystem: Environmental > Aquatic > Marine > Coastal | place: USA: California | collected... | reverse complement strand
CAAAGTGGCCGGAGAATACCTTGGAACCGGTGCAGAAAGAAGAGGAAATGCGATAGCAATATTCATAAAAGATCCCCAAGAGTAGTACTTTCTTGCAACACACCTGTTTCCGCAGCTACTCCACACAGCTTATGGGACATTAAACCGCTTCGGCCACTTTGGGCGGACCTTGCAGCCGGGGAATTGACGGAAGAGAGATCGCTCCCGCCACGAGAAGCGCTGGAAACCGACCTGCTCAGCCTGGAATCATCGATCGCCTCCCTTTGAGACGAGCGACTACAATGATCTGAACGTTCACCGTACCGCCTCCGCAGGCGGCCCATCGCCGCGATTAGGTGTGCAATTAAAATCATTATTTGCTATAAAGGAGCAATATGTTATACTAAGTGATCTTCCGTACTTTCATAATTCTTGGGTTAATTACCATTATTGTCCAAGAGAAGCTGGGGTCTAGTGCTCCACTCTATCCATATCTTTCTCAACTAGCAAGCACCCTGCTTATTGGAGGTACTCTAAGCTTGCTTTATAAAATCTTCATTGATAAGGATAATGAAAAAAACTCGTCAAAATGCTAAAAACCCATGAGTCGGTAGTGGATAGTGGCTTGACAAGGAAAATGAGGGATGGTATCTATTTCATTAATGATGATATTAAGGACATACGTGAAGAGTCTAAAATAACCCATGAATTAAACAAGCAAAAACACTCACTAAACGAAAATAGGGAACCCCAACGAGGCTGGCTGGGGCGGATAGCCAAGCAGTGACACAAAGTTTTTATTGTTTAACATTTTTTCTTTAAGGGGTAACATCGATGAGTAATGTAATTTTGAGAGATACTTACAACGTACTTGTTAACAAGATCAAAGAATTAAAAAAGGAAGTAAGGGAAAATTCTAAACAGATCGGCGAAGCAGCGGACTTTGGTGACCTTAAGGAAAATGGTGAATACAAGGCAGCAAAAGAGATACAAGCGATGCTGTTCTCTAAACTAAAAAGGTTACAGCCCTACCTAGCAGCCATAATTATTGAGAAAAAGGAAATTAGTACTGAAGTAGTTTCCTTTGGAACTACTGTCAAGTTGAAAGATTTGGTTACTCAAAAAGTAGTTTCATACACCTTTGTTGGGCCAGTTGAATATGAACTTGAGATCTACCCTTCCATAGTGACATTTACTTCACCCTTAGGTAAAGCTCTGGTTGGAAAGAAAAAAGGAGAATCTGTTGATATTGAACTACCTAAACCAAGTTCTAAGTTTTTGATTTTGGATATTGAAGCAGCCTCATAATCAACATATCATGGGCCTACTTTGGTTATTGTGGGCCATATTGGTTACGACGTAATTCATGTGAATGAAAGAAAAAAGGGACGTTTTATTGCGGGTTCAGCCTATTATACCGGTAGAAATATACTAACTCTTATTTGACAACAAATCTATTAATTTCTCCTTCTCTGGTGTCATTTGGTGCACATCGATTTTCACATCCCACACCTTATCATCGTGCCACCAGAAGTAATGATCATCACTGCAAGTTATCTCCCCTGCCTCAAGCTTTAACTTATATATCGGCCCTTTCCTTTTCGGTTATATGCACCTACCACTCCGTTGCCGTATTCGTCGGCAACCAACCCTACCACTGCTTCGCCAGTCTTTTTGTTTATTCCTAACGCTCCGCCGTTTTCTATGGCACCCAACAACACCAAAGGCTCGCCAGCCATATTGTATAGGAACACCTGTCCCTCCGACCTATTGACTTGACGCACAAATAAAATTGAGAACGAAATACCGTTCCGATATCCTATCTTTGGTGGAACTGGAAAGCCAGCATCAACTGTTCCGGCACTCTATTTGAGGCCGATGACGCGACCGTCACGCTGACCAACTTTGTTCTGGCTAATAACCAGGCACAGACCTATCCGGTTGAACTCGGTGCGGTCACGCAGACGTTCAATAAGGCAGCTCTAATTCCGACGTCTTTCGCGTTGCAGAACAACTCACCGAACCCGTTCAACCCCTCCACCACCATCGCTTACGATGTGCCGGAGCAGACGCAGATCACGCTGACCGTGTACCTTGGTTCGATCGATGAGCCGCAAATGGAGAAAACATATGACAGAGCCAGACGATTCGAAGAAGCAGTCGGCAGGGAGTGGGAGTCATCCTAAGCAAAAAGTCCTGTTCAGCAAGCGGGAGCAGGAATCTTTTGAAGAGTACAAGCAACGGGTTGTGGACTCTTTACGAAAAAGTGGGTTCCCGGTGCGCGGCGAGTAGGCGAGGGAATTGAAGGCCGTGGAAACTCCTATCCGGTTAAAAGAGATTACACACAACCGATGGAGGATTCACTGATCGGGAAGGCTAAAAAGGAAACTTTTCAGGAAAAGCGGGAAAGATCAGCCAGACGTTTTCAAGCAGGGCAGGGAGAGCTACCGCCCAAGAAGAGGGAAAGGACATACTTTGCGATGAAGCAAAGTGAAAGTCTGAACGAATGGATAGCGAGGATCAATCATGATCTGGATAACGGGAAAAGGCCGAAGGAGGCTTGGGAGGTAGGGCCGGACTGGGATGGGGAGGATGACGAATGAACTTGCAAATATAGGAAAAGAATATGACAAAGCCAAAGGCACCAAACACAAAAAAGCAGACACCAAATTCAAAGGAAGTCCCTTCGCCGATATACTTCGGGAAACAGAAGGGCGAATCACTGGAGGAGTTCATAAGAAGGGTGACGTCTCAGCTTCAGCAAGGCAATACGCCGAAGACCCCTTAGCAGCCAAAAGTATCGAGCCGGGCTACAATGATGATACTGTTGTTGTAGCCCGGATGTTACAATAATTAAAACTACGAGGACAGGCGACGCAATCATCATAAATAGATGGAGGAGGTGGGCTAAGGGTTAACCCCAATAATGCAACTTTCAATTACCGGAGGAACCATGAGGTTTGATGAAGAGAAAATGGCCAGGTGGACGCCCCGGCAGAACTGGGAATACGATGACGGCCAGGAGTCCCTGGTTGATGCGTGGAAGGCGTGTATGGCGAGAAAATTGGAGAAGGAGGAGGCCGATATAAACAATATGAGGTATCGGGAGCTTCATAGTTCAAACCCAGATCGTTTTTTCCCTGAACCGTTGCCATACAACAGGGCTACCAGGGTGGATAAAGATATTTCACGTGAGGTTTAGTAGGAATCTTGGCTTTGATAGCCGTAGTAACATAATGAATATGGTGCTTTAACGGGCTCATATACCAGAAAAATCTCCACACGCCGATTACCTAAGGTATCCCTGACTGACCCCCACTCCGGGGTGTCGCCGAATCAGCATCTCACCATCATATTGCCTTCGAAACAACTCCCCGAACTCGTCTGTATCTTCTAAAACACTAACAGACACGACAAAATATAATACACATGCATTTATACGTTCTATTTCACGCTTCTACGAATCCTTTTATCGAAAACGTCGACAGCATGATGCAGATGCTTCTCGGACAGGTGAGAATATATGACGGTCATACGAGCATTTTCATGGCCGAAGAGTTGCTGGACTGTACGCTGGTTGGAACCTGACATCGAGAGATGAGAAGCAAAGGTATGACGCTGGACAGGTTCTACGATTGGTTCATTCCTCTATCGGATGCACTCGCTCATGCTCATGAACAAGGAGTCACGCATAGGGATCTCAAGCCTGCTAATATCATGATACGGGAAGATGGTACGCCTAAGATATTGGACTTCGGATCAACTCGGATTGTACAGACTTCTGATCCTCTCGATAGCGATGCCCCTACCCTGACTATGGATGCCGCAACGAAGAAGGGAACCTTCCTTGGTACACCGGCATATATGAGTCCGGAACAGGCATCCATGCAGGAGGTAGATCACCGTACAGATATCTTCAGTTTTGGAAGTGTAATGTATGAGGCTCTTACGGGAAAACGAGCAGACTGTCGTGGCACCTGGGACGGTGACTGGGCCTGGAGTGCTTACGAATTGCCGTTCAGCATCAGGATCATCAGGCAGTAAATCTGTTTCATCAAGATTAAGATCGTGGTCTTGATATTCTCTGATCATCAAGGTAAATGTTTCTTCGGCGCAGTATCAGGCTTCACCGTAGACTGCCTGAATCATGGCATTGATGTAGCCGAAACAGTAAGCATAGGATTGATAGTAACCCTTCGGATCGTCGTCGGTGCGTGGGACGTGGTCGGGATCAATGCCGTAACAATAGCCCGTGTCCTTGAGGGCCTTCAATACCCGGTAGAAGTCCATATCTCCTTCATCGGGCAGAGCCTCGCGGAAGCTGTAGCGCTGGCCGAGGAGGTTGCGGTAGTGAACCAGGAAAATAGTATTTCGGCTGCCAAAGTATTCTATGAAGGGGTAGATTTCACTGGCCGGATCTTCGAGCATTTCAGCGATGGAACCGACGCAGAAGTTCCAGCCGTGATACGGACTGCGCTGAATCTCGATGAAACGCTTCATGCCTTCAAAGTCATTGAGGACTTTGTCAACGCCCTTATAACCGGGGGGGGTTGGAGGATCTTCCTGGGAATTGCCTATTCGAACCTTGAATTCTTCTGCTACCGGAATCATGCGTTCGAGCAGGTACTCAATTCGTTCCCAGTGCAGGTCTGCCGTGACGCGCCCGGCCTCAGTCAGTCTGGCCTGTTCCTCTGCAGGGATCTTGTCCAGGCGTAACGCAGTGTGATAGTAGCCGCCGCGACCTTCTTCTGGTTCAGTGCGATCGATGGGCAGGATGCACGTGTTATAGCGCAGAGAATGGATACCGGCACGCGAAGCAGTGCGGATCATTTCGCATACCAGGTCAATTTCCCGGTCGCGCTCCGGGCTTTTGCCAAAATAGATGATGGTGGGAAATTGCTGATAGATGGGCAGCAAGCTCATGTCCAGCGTCAGCCCGAAGACCTCGTGGCGCTCTCTTTCTCGGATCAACTCGTCGAGTATCCAACCACGGTCAGGATGGAAGGGAAAGGTGGCGGCTTTGTGGCGCACACCGCAGCGCTGCAGAAAGCGCAACTCAGCATCGGTCGACCCAAAACCCTGTGTGCGCACATACATACGCCCGCTGTTTTCCGATGTTTGGGATGCGCCTCCGGCGCCAGAAGCCGCTGCCTCACCGGCGGCGAGATCTTTTTCAAATGGATCGGATTCCTTCATGTTATTCCTCTCGTTGATATGGCAGCATTGGCGGGCTGCGACGGACGATGCACACTGTTGCGATTTTTGCGGCGGTAATTAGTAGCTGTAACGGTGAAGGCGATCCGCGTGCGTCGAGCATGAGGGAAGGCATTATACGGTCTCATCGCTGAATTTATCCCATTTCTCTTTCCGCGCTTCAGCGATATCTTCTGATGATACGTCTGTGCCAAACAGTATACCAATGAGATGGATTGGTGTCAATTCAAATGCGATACACTTTCTCAGCCCATCGCGGCATGGACGTCGTTGATTTACCTACCGTTCAGAAATTAATGGTCTACGCCCACCTTGCCCCGGATCTTTCGAAAATTGCGATTGATAAATTGCGTTTTGTTCACACACTCGCCAATCTTGCCCCCGCCACCATTGGTGAGGATGGCCGTCTGATGGATTGGCACAACGCCTTTGAGGAGGCTGAACCCGGTCACTGACATGTATCCCATCTTTATGCATTGCATCCCGGTTGGGAGTATAGCTGGGAGGAGCTTGCACAAAGCCAGACCGAAATGAAGAAAAAATTCGGCGATCAACGGGCCTATGAAGATCCCGATCACGATTCGGAATTCAACACCCGGGATTAGGGTATGAGCATATAATGAACGCCTCTTCGAGGCTTTATTAGAACCCGCTACGCTTCGCTGATTTGTTGATTTTAGCCTTTCCAATCACCCAATCACCATTTTTCTATATCGTTTCCCCTCATCCCTCCGCCACCAGGGTCAACTCCTCCCGGCCATCAAGTCCTGTGATCACCGGAAACGTCTTCTCCCTCGCTTGCCCTTCTCCCGGCACATAGCGGACCTTCGGCGAGAAATACGCAAACAGCGCCGTGTGCCTGGGATGTGGCGACCTGTTCGGCCCGGAGCCGTGGACCATGAGACTATGGAAACAGAGGGCGCTTCCGGCCAATAGCGGTACGTCGATCTGTTCAGCCTGGTCCACATCCTTACGGTCGGTCAGGTCCGCACCCTGTTCCCGGGCGATCAGTCCCCATTCCTGCATGCCCCATTTATGACTGGCGGGTATCACCTTGAAACAACCGTTCTCAGGCGTGGCATCGTTCAGGGCGATACTGACCGTCACCAACGTCGGCGGTTCCATCGGCCAGTAGGCAGAATCCTGATGCAGACCGTGTGAAGAACCGTGGAAGGCCGGTTTCAGCATTAACGTACTTCGGAACAAAAGCAAATCAGACCCTATCAAACCCTGAATCACCGACATCAACGGCGGGTTCGCTGCCAGTTGACGAAAAACTTCGGAAAAGGTGCGGGTGTTCTCAATTTTTCGTAACACCGGTAATCCGTCATCCCGGATGGCCTGGTCGGCATAGGGTTCCCTTTGAAAACATCCGAATGCCGGATCTCCATTCGCTTCAAGATCGGCCGCCACCTGATGCAACCGCTCGATCTCCTCACGGCATACAGTCAGCTCTTCATCAGACAATATGTTCTCAACGACCAGATAACCTTGTTCTTCGAAAATGGCTTTCTGTTCTTCAGTGTGCATGGTGGTTCTCCAGGTGATGATCAACCATACAAATAATCTCTATACCCCCACTCATAATCCCGCGACGCCCCCCAGGGGCCATCCTGATAATACGCTTCGACAATCGCATCATGTTCTTTCGTCAACCGTTCCAGGCACGCAGGATCAATCAAGGCATCGTGCGTCTCTATCCGCCAGGATTGTAATCGGTCTCGCAAACGCTGCTGCACGGCCCTGCATTCCGGACGACCGGCCAGATTATCGAACTCCCAGGGATCGTTTTCCAGATCGTATAATTCCTCTGCGGGCGGATGGGCATAGAGGGCGTACGCCCGGCGTATCGGTTCGTCAGCCCCGGCGATTTCTTCCAACGTGGCACCGGGTGTCCATTGCTGGCCGGGCCCTGAATACCCTCTGGACGGACTGGCGCGGTCCTGAAGTAGATTGACGATTAATTTATACCGACCATCCCGTACCGACCGTTGCGGGAAATATATCGTAGGCCCCCCGCTGCCCCATTCGGCAAACAGATATTCACGCCAGGCCGGAGAAGCGCCCTGGATCAGCGGCAGGACAGATTGACCTGCTACGATTTCCGGACAGGTTAATCCTACGGCTTCCATGATCGTCGGTAAAATGTCCACATGTGATAGAAGCTCATCACGCACCAGTCCTTTCTTTACTCTACCCGGCCACCGCATTATGTATGGTATGCGTAAACCGGCTTCGTAAATAGAGGTCTTGCCTCTGGAAAGCTGGGCGCCGTGGTCCGTCGTGAAAATGACCAGTGTCTCTTCTGCTTTACCGGCGCGTTGCAACGCCTCCAGCAATAATCCGACGCCGGAATCCAGCCGGCTGATACAATTATAATAATCCGCAGTATGGGCTCTAAGACGCGGCGTCTCGATGCCCACAAACGGTGGCGGTACGACCTCATCAGCTTCGTAGGGCGTCTCGGGCACGCCGAACTGCTGCCGGTGAAACGGAAGATGTGCATCGGGGTAATTGACCATGAGAAAGAACGGCGTGTCAGCCGCATGCATAAAGCCGGAGGCACGCTCCGCAATCTGATCCACGTCCCTGTTGGCAAAGCTGATGTAATCCCGATCGTTCCACCAGTAATCAAAAGGGAAAGCCGATTCCGGGTTAACATGTAACTTGCCGATGATGCCCGTACGATATCCCGCTTCCTTTAATAACGAAGGGATGTTGGGAAACGATTCATACATCGCATATTTATGCGTGGCCAGACCGATTTGCCCGTTCTGATGGGGATATAATCCCGTCAGAATGCTCGCCCGACCAGGACTGCATACCGCCTGGGTGGTATACGCCCGGGTAAATCTGACGCCCTCAGACGCCAGCCGATCAAGGTGCGGCGTAGCAATATACGGATCGCCATAACAACCTAAATGCGGGCCATTGTCTTCCGAAACAATCAGTAAAACATTCGGGCGATCTGTCTTCATCTGCTCACTCCATCAGGATATCACTTGCCTACTTGACTACCCGGTTTTGAAACACCGGGCCAATACCTGCCCACTTGCCCACTAGCCCACTTGCGGCTTCAAATACCCATATCTCACCAGCGTGCTTACACCGACCACGCCGATCAGGATAACCTGGTGGCCTGAGCTGCCTGCCAATCATACCGAAACCACCACACCATAAGTACATGAACAACCACCAACGGGGCCAACCGGGACCATCAAATAACGAGGATGGCGCCCCGTTGAAACGAGGATCGCATGTCTGGCCAGACCGATATAGCCGATAAAGGCCAGAAGAAAGGTGATGGACGCTATATTCATGGTCAGAAAATATAGAGGTTTCACAGTACACGACAAATGATGTAACGTGCGTAAGTAAATAAACTTACTAAGGAATATATTTTGTTGTCTATAAGAAACAACGATTATTTGACATATACCAAATGTCAATATATTGACACGTCGTGAATGACAAGACCTGGAGCGCCTGCAATAGGTCTCTCTGTCCCTCGATTTTATGATTGATGGGACATCCGGTGATGAAACGGTCTTTATTTAGTATGTTTTCTACGCGCTCTGATTCCAATAGACACGAATCATTGTGTTTAATATTGGCACAACAACAGTCAATATATTGACTGTTGTTGATATATTGACACGTTCGAGAAATAGCGACTGAGGTGTATCTTTGTCTAAGATATTTATTTTCATTAATTTAAATAAGAAATCATCCTGTTGGCATGTTTTTAGCATACTGTATATCACAGAGATTGAGACCACGACGCTGGAAGTTACAGTTCATAATAAAACTGGAGGATAAAAATTGATAACGATGGCGCAAAAACGATTCGAAATGCACTTGAATCCGAATCTGGACGGGAGTTACAGAATCGCATTGAACTTGGCTGGTAACACGGAGGATGCCTCCGACCTGGTACAGGAAAGCGCATTACGGGCGTTTCGATCCTTTCGCACGTTCCAGGAAGGCACAAATTTCAGAGCCTGGTTCTACCGAATCATTACCAATTTATTTCTGGAATGGTCTCGTAAGCGTCAACGGGAACACATCAGCAATGAAGATGTGGACGTATATCTTAATAATCATTTTCATAATGTCAGTAGTCATTCGCCAAGCCCGGTTGCTGATATGATTGAAAAAATGGACATCGAACGCGTGCATTATGCCATCCATTCGCTGCCGGAAGAATACCGGATAGCCGCCACCTTATACTTCATCGATGATCTTTCCTATCAGGAAATAGCGAACATTGTAGATTGCCCTGTAGGGACGGTAAGATCTCGTCTTCATCGCGGTCGCCGTCTGTTAAAGAAAGCCTTACGCCCCATCGCAGAGCAGCAGGGTATTATCGCCGCCTGTGCATAAAACAAAAAACCTGATCAAAAGCCCATCATAGCAGCCATGATAGGCTTTTTTATTGCCTAAAACAACACGGCCCCTTGCTTCTTGAAATAGAGCCTCATATATTGAGATATTCACCTTGGCTGATCCCTACGGGCTCCAGCGAGCGCTGCGCGGTTCACCAATCACCAATATTTTCATGTCTCAGAGCCTGAATACAGATGTTTTACATCAATATCAAAAGGCCATCCAGTACGAATGGTTGGATACCAATGGTATTGGCGGTTGGGCAAGTTCCACCTCTATTGGGGCCAATTCACGACGCTATCACGGTCTACTGGTCGCTGCTTCCGCCTCCGAAAAGGGGCGAACTGTCCTTGTATCAAAACTGGACGAAACCGTGGTTTTCGATGGCCAACATGTTGAACTGGGCTGCAACCAATTTCCAAATAGCATCCATCCGAGCGGCCATCAATATCTCTCCTTATTCAGCCGGGACCTGTTTCCTGTTTTTGAATATCAGGTAGAGCACATTCGCCTGAGAAAGACCATAGCAGCCGTTCACGGAGAAGATACCACGCTCGTCATATATGACATCCTGGAAGCACCTCGGGCGTTCACGCTGTTATTACGACCGTTTATTGCCGCGCGAAACTTTCATAGCCTGAGCCAAAAAAATGAAGCCCTCAATCCCGATGCACATTGGAAAAACGGAATTTTAAAAATACAGCCTTACGAGGACATTGCGCCTTGTTGGATCGTCGTGCCGGAGGCGGCATTCGAGGTGGTGCCGGACTGGTTTTTTGATTTTGAATATCCGTGCGAGGGAGAATGTGGTCTGGATTTCCATGAAGATCTATTTACCTACGGCGCATTCAGCAGAACGGTATCCGAAGGGGATCGAATAGGCATTATTATCTCTACCAGACATCCGGAGGGCCGAGAGGTCTTCGGACTGCTGAAACGAGAAGAACAACGCCGATCTTCACTCGTCAACCATATTCCCCGGACCCAACCTGAGCTGAGGACGTTGACCCTGGCGGCGGATCAGTTTATCGTCCAGCGTGGTACAGACCGAAAGACCATCATAGCCGGATACCATTGGTTTAACGACTGGGGGCGGGACGCCATGATTGCCTTGCCCGGTTTGTGTCTGGTCACCGGTAGATATGACGATGCCAGACAAATCCTGACGGCCTTCGCAGAACAGGTCGACCAGGGCATGTTGCCCAGTTATTTTCCTGATAATGGAGAACCACCTGTTTATAAAACCGTGGACGGAGCCCTCTGGATTTTTATCGCCGCGTATCACTACCTGAAAAACACCGAAGATAAAGAATTTATACACGACACACTTTTTCCAGTCCTCAAGGATATTATAGCCTGGTACGAAATTGGCACGCGATATGGTATTCGGATTGATCAGGATGGGTTATTGAATGCAGGAGAACCCGGCGTACAATTAACGTGGATGGATGCCAGGATTGGCGACCACCAGCTTGTCACCCCACGCCATGGCAAAGCCGTCGAGGTTAACGCACTCTGGTATAACGCCCTGGTCATCACAGCCGAGATGGCAGAGCACTTCGGGGATACGTTTGATGCAAGAAAATATACCCGGCATGCGCATCAGGTGAAAGCAGCGTTTCGGCGGCTCTTCTGGAATGCCGACAAGGGGTGTCTTTTCGATGTCGTCCATGATGGACACAGGGATGCATCCATCCGTCCCAATCAGATTTTCGCGATCAGTTTGCCGATCCCTCTGTTGAAAATATCACAAGCGGAACAGGTGCTGGATGTGGTCGAGACCCATTTATATACGCCGGTGGGCCTACGAAGTTTATCGCCTGAAGATGCGGCTTACTACCCTCAGTACAAGGGATCCCCTCAGGCGCGTGATAGCGCCTACCACCAGGGGACGGTGTGGAGCTGGCTCCTCGGACCGTATATCAATGCCCTCATTCGGGTTCGCCGGAAGACCGGCCTGGATCAGGCAGCACGCGTTTTGGAAAGGGTATGGCCCCATCTTGATGAAGAGGGTCTGGGAACGGTTTCAGAAATTTTTGATGGAGACCCGCCGCATACGCCGCGTGGGTGCATCACACAGGCTTGGAGTGTAGCAGAAATTCTGCGTAGCGGGATTGAGATCCAGACCAGAACGGTCGGGAAAAAATAGATGAATTGAGGGTGTTAACTAAAGTAATACCGATTGTTGAATTATGAATTATGGATCACAATTCATTCGATCGTCAAGGTCAGGCCATAGCGTGCCCGGCAGGTCGAAAACGGCAGCGCCACCACGATCCGTGCCTCTTCGATGGTTGCATCGCCCTGTTTCCGGTATGGATTGTGGGGCAATACCGGCCAGACGAGTCGGGCATCCCGCGGTATGGAAAGGCGCCAGCCGGCGTGGGTGATCCATGCGGCGGTATCAAATGTTTTTCGAATTTCATCCTCACGCAACGATAGCGTCTCGCCGCTCGACAGTTGAATCGGCTGGTCCAGATGAGCGAGCAATCTGGGCACAAACGCGTTCAGGTTCTGAAGCCAGAGTTTGCCTTCGAGGGTATAGGCGATCATGGTCCCGGAACGACGCGGCGCCGGTGAGAGGGTATTTGAAGCGGTGGATATCAGCGGCCCCATAAAATAAGGGCGAAGCAACGAACGGAAGACCCCGGCGACCTCGGGATGTTAAAAGACCCCATTTTGAAATGTATCGGTCCGCGCAAAATCCATCAATCGTCCGCCGGATAAGGATTCACGCTGCTGATTAATCTCATCTGAAATAATTCCTTCCAGTACAATATATCCATCTGCAACAAACCGCATGATTGCTCATCGGCCATGGTGGGTTTAATGACCGTCATGTCATTCTCCAATAGTTTGCATTAGCGAATTAGCGATTCGGGGGATTCGGACTTTCCTTGCCCTATCTTTTCCAGCACGAATTCATACCCCAGATAGTCGTTGTCAACGTCCGGGCAGCTATACAGTTTTGAGATCGGAAACTGAACGATACGCCAACCGTCACGAACCGCAGCCATCCCAGACTCATAAGGGGATTCCTGGGAGGACAGTTCGGGTTCGTCCTGATTATTCGGATCGTACACAAGACCCGCCCGGAACATCTGTGATCGCATGCTGGTTGATTTGGAATATAGATAAATCACTTTTTGTTTCTTCGTTTCAATCAGTCGCTCCAACCGGTCGAAATCCTGGTCAGATAGTTTTCCTGCGTGGTATTTCTCACGACCGGTTTGAATCCAATCTTGAATAGGCAGAACTACTTTATTCTCCTTCACAATAGTCAGGTATCAACGAAGATCCATAATGGGTTTTTCAAAATATATATGTATAAGATACGATAGGCCGAATGTTACAAATAGCCACGGTATAGCAAGTAAAACAGGGTAATTCACTTTTTCGGATAAATAGTAAGTCATAAGATTCAGGATGGGGGAATGAGAGAGGTATACCACATAGGATGATTTTGATATGAACCCCATTACATGAGTAGCTTTTTGAGAGAACCGATAGGACATAATATATGGGAATACCAGAAGAACAAAAACCGAGAAAAGAACCGGATAAAAAACCGAAAAATATAAGCCTTCTATAGGTAATGAAAAGAACTGTTTGGTAAGAAAGGTGATAAAACACAACCCTACAATGCCTAATTGAGATTTGTATTTATTAAATATACCAGCGTGGTATTTGGCAACATAACTTCCTAAGATACCGACCAATAAAGAATCCATTCTTAAAACAACAATCTGTCGTAAATTTGAATTCCATACATAGATATCCGTAATAGGATTTAAAAACATAGAGTAAAACAATCGGATAAGAAGAAATAATAAGATTAAACACGAGAGGATCCAGATTAAAGATACATGGGCTCTTTGTATCGTATTTTTAAATGAATATAAAACAATCGGAATTAAGAGATAAAACCATTCTTCAACAGCTAGGCTCCATGATTCAGTGAAAAACACCTGCTGTATTGGATAAAATAGGTTTTGTATAAATAGAGCATATTTAGGTATCTGAAATAGGCTGATCCCCCAGGAATAGTAAATAATAATTATATAGTTAACGGTCAAAAATAAAAAGTAGGTGGGCAATGTACGTAGCCAGCGTCTCCACCAAAAATTAAAAATGGAGATATTGTTTTCTATATTATTTATTAATATTCGACCTATTAAAAAGCCGCTCAATACAAAAAATATCTCAACACCGGCATATCCCAAAAATATAAAGACAACTAACCAGGTGGGCCAGATCCACCCATCCGGGATAAAAGAGTCATCTGAATCCCAACCTTCCATGACAACAACATGACCCATTAAAACCAGGCCAATAGCAAGTGCTCTAATAAAATCTAAACCTGTGTTTCTTGTCATGGCATATTATTTGCCTTCAAAGTTAGTTCATAGTTTAACCGGCAGGTCGAAAACGGCAGCGCCACCACGATCCGGGCTTCTTCAATGGTTGCATCGCCCTGTTTCCGGTATGGATTATGGGGCAAAACAGGCCAGATGAGACGGGCATCCGGCGGTATGGAAAGGCGCCAGCCGGCGTGGGTGATCCACCCTGCGGCATTAAATGTTTTTCGAATTTCATCCTCACGCAACGATAGCGTCTCACCGCTCGACAGTTGAATCGGCTGGTCCAGATGAGGGATCATGGTCAGGTGACCTTCTACCTGAAAACCAGTCCGCAATGTGGTTTCACATCGGATTTGAAGCTCTTCTTCAGAAATCGGCGTAATTTTCACGACATATCGCTCATCACCATAGCCAAGATTCAAAACCGCCGTATCTTCATTGGACCATAATTCCGCATGGTCCGGGATATGCCAAAGTTCCGGGCGCGGGTTGAAGTCAGGAGTTTCATCGCCGGGGGTATGAAAAAGAAGATCGGGGTCACCAACGGTACAGGTACTCCAAAGTGGTTGCAGTTTGGTGTTGCCGCCGCCGATAATCAGACCGGTCTGATCGTGAAAGATGCTCACAAAATTCTGTCTGTCCTGCCGGAATCGGTTGTCGGAGGGCGGACAGATATAGGCGGACAAGCTGATAAACCACGGTTTCCGCCGAACAATCACCGCCTCCTTATTCATCTGATAAGTCGAACGGTCCAGACTACTGCCGGCGGACTCTACCGGTCCCTCAGCAGCGGCCAGGAGCATGTTAGTGGCGTAGTCCGTGTCGAATGTACCGCCCGCCTCCAGGAACAGCGCATGCTGGCGTGCCAGATAACCCCTGCCCACATCCGTATAACTGAACCCGGGATTGCCCAGGTGCACGCCGGCATGAAAGGCATTGCGTTCATCTACCGTTTCCACGCTGCTGCCGTCCGGATAGGTATAGTGGGCATGAAAATGAGCGGAACGGTCTAGGGCTTTAAGGACTTCGCCATCTCCACACATGTGGTAATACACACCGAGCGCGTCCACATAAACAAAATTATAGGCGACGACCGGTCCGACGTTTTCGGTCCACCAGCCATGGGGAGACTGCTCGGCGACCACCTGATGCAGAAAATCTCTGGCCTTCTCCCGCCATTGCGGCCGTCCGAGCAGGCGTCCTGCACAGTACAAGGCCATGGCATGGTGGGTCGGGATGTTATGAATGCGGCTCAATTCCCGGTCGGAAATACCCTCGAAACCGAGAGTAAGGGCGGCGTCCCACCGGTGGACGGCGGCATCGTCTACCGCCTCACGAATGATCTCATAGGTACGTATCCATCGGCTGTACGTCCAGGGCATGAAGATTTGCCCCCACGTCGAATGATCTTTCTTCCGAAAGGTCCACATGCCCATGTTATCCTGGGCATCGATCAGTGCATCACCTCCACGCACGATGGCTTCAAGCACGGTATCGGAGTGATAATAGGGACTCATCTCCAGGGACCAGGCCGTGGCCAGCGGCAGGATCAGATGCTGGTCTCTGCATATCCAGGGGTCGTCACCAAATTGACCATTCGATTTTTGCGATGCCAGGATGGTAGGAACACTACCGACCAGCGTCGCGAACAGCTCGACTTCAGGTTTCCATATATCGGCCATGTTGTCCTTCCTTCATGACGGAATTGGACCGATTAAAGAGGGAACGTGCCATACATGAGCGTGACCGATAAACATTGGACATAATACATAAATAAGTATAATGCGTCAAGACACGGATGTATCAATAACATGGCGGCGATTATCGTCCTGGCCAGAGAGGAAAACGAGGGGGATATCGATCAGGAAGGGAGCGACGACATCGTCGGTGGGTGAATATCCAAATATAGAAATCGCAGGTGAAACGGTTCAGGTTCACTAAATGAAACCTTTATTTGAGATCAGGTTTATTAAATGAAATATGTGACTTGTATATTTATTTTGAGGAAGGCGTATCAGCGAGTTCTGTTTTTAACAAAAAAGGAGCCCGATTTCGGCGCTCCTTCTCTGTTCGATAAAATGTGATCGTCTGTCTTTAAATGGACTTGCTCAAAATATCTTCCAACTCGTTAAGGAAGACTTCGGTTTCCCGCGCCGTGCCGGCCGACACCCGTAACCATTCGGCCATCCGGTCGCCTCCGCGTGTGGAGACCTGCACTCTGCGTTTACCCAGTTCGCGATAAATCTCGGTCCGATTGCTTCCGACTTTCACCTGAAAGAAGTTGCCTTCTCCCTTGATGTATTCCAGTCCCATCCTGTCGAATACCGGGTAACACTGATCTCGAAAGTCCCAAACCGCCTGCTGGGACCGGCGGACATGGGCGAGATCCTTGACGGCTTCCATGCCTGCAATCTGCGTAAGAACACCGGGGATACTGTCCGCCATATAAAACAATATTTTTTCCTGAATCGCCGTGCTGCTGACCGAATACCCGAGACGCATGGCTGGCAATCCGTATACTTTCGAGAAGGTACGGAGCACAATCACATTGTCATTGGCTATCGCCAGAGGGATCGCCCGTTTATAGTTCGGATCGCGTACAAAGTGGATATAGGCTTCATCGATGACGACAATAACATGTTTCGGCACCGCATTCACGAACTGCTCGAGTTCCTCGTACGACAGCAGTGTCCCGGTCGGGTTATTCGGGTTGGTGATCACGACCATACTGGTTTTCGATGTGATCGCATTCCTCATGGCATCCAGATCGTGGCGATAGTCCGCTGTCAACGGGACTCTAAAGACGCTGGTTGGAATCTCCTTGTCATTATACCCTTCAGCTGCACGAGAGATGGACCCGTATCCTGTCTCCGCCTCAATTACCTCTCCACCACCCTGGCTTAGATAAGCGAGGGGCAGTAATTTCAGGAATGGACCCGACCCGCAGGAAACTAGATACGGCGTCGGGGGTGGAGAATCATCTCGCCCAAAACTAAATGAGGATCCAGATGAGGATGAGGATCCAGATGAGGATGAGGATCCAGATGAGGATGAGGATCCAGATGAGGATGAGGATCCAGATAAGGATGACCGCCGTTCTTTTTTCGGCAATTTCACCCCGTCGTATCCCGCCAGTTCCTCTATCAGCGGTGTCCGATCTTCGGGATCACCCAGGCCGCTGAATCGATCATTGGGATAATTCGTATAGATCGAGTACCGGTTGACATCGAACATATTATTCGCAATCGCCCGGAGCGCCCGGGGGGATGGACCGACCGGATTCTCATTCGACGCCATCCGGACCACCCCGGCTCTCATGCCGGCGCCATGAATATCTCTGGCCGTAAGACGCCCGGTTGCCATCTGTTCCGCCAGCGCGAGCTTGCTGCTCATCGTCAATGCGGCCCCCCCGAGAAGGGCGCCCTTTAAAAATCTCCGGCGAGAAACATCCTGTGGTGATGATTCGTTCTGATCGGAATGCATAGGTTCCTCCCGCGTCGATGACGCGCATATGTTAGTCTATAAATTTTACATCGGGGAGTATCCAATTTACAAATACCCGGAGAAATCTCTTCAATAAATACTTTCATCATCATCCGTAGACAAACAGACACATGTTTACAGTCGTTGTCTCGACAGCATTAACTCGAGTGTACTGAGAAAAACCTCGGTCTCCTCCGTCGTGCCGGCCGATATACGAAGCCACGTCTCCAAAGAACGGAGGTTGCGTGTAGACACGTTTACCCGCCGCCGGTTCGCCATAGCGTCCTTTATCTGTTCCGCATCCCGATTGATATTTACCATCACGAAGCACCCTTCGCTCGGAATGTACTCCAGGCCCATTTTCTCGAACGACTTGTACATAACCGCTTTGGATTCTGTTACGGTCTGCCTGACGGCCTCGACATGATCGAAATCCTCAAGCGCAGCGGCGCCTGCCATAGAAGCGACGGCGCTGGCACTGTTGGTGTTATAGAGGCTGAGCCTGTCCTTGATAGTCTGGCTTGTGATGGCATAACCCAGCCCGAGCCCTTTTATACCGTATACTTTTGAAAAGGTCCGCACCACCACCACGTTGTCGTTGGAAAGGGCAAGAGAAACAGCCGGTTTGTAGTTCGGGTCCGTCACGAAATGGATATACGCTTCGTCGATCACCACGACCACGTGTTTCGGTACGGCGTTCACGAATTGCTCCAGCGCTTCGTATGATATGAGTGTGCCGGTGGGATTGTTCGGGTTGGTTATTACCATCAACCGGGTCTCCGGCGTAACGGCTTTAAGCATCGCCTCCAGATCATGGCCGTGGTCTTCTGTCATCGGTATTTTGATGGCGCGGGTGGCGAAGCCCTCTTCTGCGAGATCTTCAGCTTTTTCGATAAAATCGCCATATCCATATTCCGCTTCGATGATTTCACCGCCATCCGGAACCAGATAGGTGAGCGACAGTAGATCCAGAATCTTCCCCGACCCTGATGTCACCAGAAAGGGATTGTCTTGTCTATCGTAACTGCTTTCACTCTTAGACGGCGCAGGTAGCGTGATACCGTTTGCCTTTGCCAGCGCGTCGTTTAAGGTGGTGCGTGTGCTCAGGTTTTTCGGTATTCCTTTCTCGTCCTGCTCATACCAACTATAACGATTGCTGTTCCACTTATACTTCTCGACGGCCTCCATCGCTTTGGGAGACGGACCAAGGGGATTTTCATTGCTCGACATGCGAATGATACCGGGCGGTAACCCCGCGCTGTGGATATCATTTATGGTGAGTGCTTTCCCCGACGCCATCTGCTCGGCCAGGGCCAGGCGGTCTGCTAATGTGAGGACACCGGCCGCGGCGATGGCGTTCATGAGGAAATTGCGGCGGGAGAGGACGGGTTTGTTATCATTCATGTTATACGTCTCCTGAGATGAGATTTTCATTATTGTTGATATTGACATCGCCCGGCACTGAGCAGCGCTCCTTTAAGGAAACCTCGTCGGGAGACAGAGGGTTTATCCTGATGATCAGTACTCATTTTAGTCTCCTTTATCTAATGACTCGTTCCCCCACGATTTTCCACCGATCATTTTCCTGTTTGAGCTTGAATTCTTTATCTACAACGGACTGCAACGTATCCGACCGATAGGATTGCGTGAACCGAACGTAAACAATCATACTGTTAATCGGTAATACCTTTATGTCGCTCACCATGACTTCTATGAACCCGGGCTTGCTCAGCCGTTGGCGCCTTATCGTTTCCCAATCCCGGCGCGGTACATTGGACGGCGTCTGAAACTCAGGGGCATAGAACGATAGATAGGTTTCGGCATCCTGTTGCGACCAGGCCTGCGACCAGGCGATGACGGTATTGGTCACCTGCTGCTCGGGACTGATGATAACCTGTTCTGTTTCAGGTGGCGCGGCCGGTGGGTCTTTTACAGGTACTGAGGACGGTACGGGAACCGATTCACGGATCGGGGGCGTATCAACTTGCCGTTTGGCTGTATGGATGCCGAAGAGCGAAGCTGTTTTTATAAACGCGGTAGATGTGGCGGCTTTAAGCGCTTCCCCTTCTGCATGATACAAGGTCGCGGTTCCGAATTGTTGTTTTGTCATCCCGGAGGCCGTTATTTCCCCCAGGACGATAGCCACATTTTCATCGATGTCATGGGACAGAATCTTGAAACTCCATTGTCGTCCGTATTTTTCGTTCAGACGGGTGACAATGGACCGGGTATCCCGGTCATCATCCGTCTCATTCATACCGGAGGAGGTCTGAGCTGAATCAAGCGGGAAAAATCCGGCGCTCGCATGACTTGGCTCAGCATTCTGATGCCAGAATATAAACGTCAAACAGATGATACTTATTGACGTTACATAGCGTCGACAACACCGACAGCGCCTCATCATAAATACCTCCTGATGTCCATAAGTACGGGCCAAATGCTCAAGAAAGAACTTCTTTCAACGCGGAGACAAACACTTCCATCTCATCGTGCCTTCCTATCGAGACCCAGCATAGATCTGGAAGAGCTCCGCCTCACTCAAGGGTTTGTAACATACGGCGCCCAGCCGGATCGCCCGGATGACCTCTTTTTTTGCCGGCAGGACGAACGAACCGCCCCGGTAGTTGAGCGGCCACTCGACGTTGTGGCCTTTCTCCAACGCTGTCGCTGGGAGATAGTGTGGTGCTGTACAGCGATGGGTTATATGAGGCCAAAGGCAAGGCCGCCGAGCAGTACGGTTTTGAGTGGATGGCGGATACATTGGGCACCTTAGCCGGTGAGTTCGGCACAGGTGCTGGCCGACCGACTGATGGCGGTGGTGAACGGCTGATGGCGGCGGTGAATGACTATGCGGGCGGTATCATGGCTGAGAATGATCAGACGGTCGTGGTACAGCAATTACAACCGTATTTTCAGCCATTATGTTTTCTCAATATGGATTTCCTCGTCTATAATCAGAAGTAAAATGGCACGCGAATCCCCGAATCGACCGTGAAGTGCTGAAAACAGTACATTGATATCAATTGATACGATCATGTTGCATATACGATAGCGTATATGTATGCTTTTGGCAAGTATAAGCTACACTGTGGGTGGCAGGTAGGTAGATAGACATTAATGTTTATGTATCCCCGCGGGTGAATAAAGAACTGTTGACACCGGTATCAGGTCTCGTATCTTTATCTCAATCTCATAAGAAACGTAAAGTTACATCGAAGGACCACGATCCGAGGCCCTACATCACCATGTCTGATCTATCCTCTCCGCAGGACCGTATCGATCGCCGTTTGTTCAGTCTCTCGTCTCTCAGTGATATCGGGAGACCCTCACCTCATACGGAGATTTTTCAGTAAAACTGAGATCGCTGTTGCGTCTCGTTCTGGGTGTCCTGACCATATCGAAGGGCGCGTTGATGTTATACGATCGCGAGCAGGACCATATGACGGTACAGGCCACGAGCGGCTTGCGTGGAAAAAAGACGGGCGCCTATGCGATAATCCAGGAACCTGACCATCATGAATAGAGAAAACAAATTATCCGATAGTTCAGATCAGACAGCGGCCGATTCAAAGCAGTCTAACACCCCGTCTGCGCATTCTAAACCATCATCTTGTAGAAGGCAGCCTCGTCGAAGTTTTCTGGAAAAGTGTCTTGCTGCATGCGGCGGAGTCGGCTTTCTATGTATGTCGTATCCTGTGCTTCGGTATATTGAGCCTCCGCCTGAAGTCCAAGGGCCGAATCGAATCGAGATCGATAGCGCAGAACTCCCGACAGGAACCTCCACGATGGTGATATATCGTGGACGGCCGACCCTGGTCGTCCATGGTCCGGATGGATTTATCGCCTATAGCGCCGTTTGTCCTCATCTCGGATGTGTGGTCAAATGGACCGAATCGGATGAGGAATTCCGCTGCCCATGTCACGGAGGAAGATTCGATATAAAGGGGCAAAAGCTCGGAGGGCCGGTCCCGGGACCACTGACCGCTATCAAGGTTCAAGAGGTTGGTAACAAAATACTTGTAGGCGCATAAAATGAGTGATTGTTGAGACGAACCGGTGCGGATATGAACGTTAACATCGCGTATTGATAAGGATCTGGTTAGATATATGCTGAACCGTATGTTCGTCCGTGTTGGTCGTTGGCTGGAAGGCCAGATGGCACTCGCCGGATCCGGGTGGTTGATTGATGGTACGGCCCCGCTGACTGATGAGAATAAGGAGGTGGGAGAATGACGCCCAGATGGTATCTCATCTGCCTGGTCAGTCTGGTCGCTCTCCCCATTCGGGCGATCAGTCAAGAGACTACGTCCAGCCGGACAGATATGAATGCCTGTATTCTTTGTCATAACAGCCTGGATGATGACGAGATGGCGACCCCTGTCTCGGCGTGGCGTCGGAGTGTTCACCGTTCGGAGGGTGTCTCATGTCAGGACTGCCATGGCGGATTACCGAATTCAATGGTAAAAGAAAACGCGCACAATCCCGATGCGGGATACATAGGCGTCCCTGATTCGACCGTGGTGCCTGATGTCTGCGGCACATGCCATCAACAACAGCGTGAGAATTATGTAACCAGTCCACATGGGATTGCCGGCTCTTTCTCGCCGAACTGTGTGGATTGCCACAACGACCATGAAATCGTTCACCCACAGGTGACGCGGATCGCGATTCCGGATAAATGCAACAATTGTCACGAGGATAGCACCCTGGAAGAATTCATAGGCCTGGTGACCCAGGCTCTGGTACCGATTTCGGATGCCAGGCAGGAGGTAGAAACCCTTCGACCAACCGGCGTTTCGGTTGATTTTATTCAGGCGCAAGTTGAACTTGCAAAAAATACGTACTCATCACAGGTATCTCATGTATTTACCTTCAGTACGATTAAACCCCAGGTGAAGTTCTTGCAGATGGATTTTGATGAGATTAATAAGGATATTACGGCGGTCAGAGACGAAGTGAATACACGTCGAAAATTCGGCTGGGTGATTATCGTCTTATTAGTTTTTATGGCGGGGATTATCTGGATGTACCGCAAGTCACTCCCTGACGAGGAATGAGCGTGTTCACTCGGTCCGCAGGGCAGTAATGGGATCGAGCCGAGCAGCCTGTATTGCGGGATAGGCCCCAAAGAGGATGCCGACGAGCCTTTCCTGCTGAACATCATCGGCGGTAAACTGATAAATGCCAGCGGCAGCAATGGCAAGGAAGATGATCACCACAGAAATTGTGGCAAAACGCATAAGTAAGGCTCCTTCACGTGACGGATATATCGATGGCAGTAAAGTCGTCCTCAGCGTTCTTCATAAACTACGGAATTGCTGGCAATCCGGCAAAGTTTGAGTAGAAATCGGCGACGGCATCGGCGATGATCTCGAACATCGCCCTGCCCAATTCGGCATCGGCGGCGGCGGGATTGTCCGTATGCCCCGGTCCCTTCGCCCAGGTGCCATGGACCTGTACGACGGCGCCGGTCAGGTCGACATCGAGGCCTGAATCGTCCTCGGATACATCGTGCACCCGTTTCAAGCCTTCTTCCCGAACCATGTCCGGGCGCAGGGCCATCATAATGGACGTTTCGAAGCGACCGGCGTGACCGGGAATAAGAGATGAATCCAGCAGATTTTTCTCGAGCAGCGCGGGCCGGGCGATATCCCAGTAGTTGCCTGTAGCAACGGTCACCGGATGATCGAGTCGGTTGACTAGATCCTGGCCGACTACGCCGACATGATCTGAATTACCGCCATGGCCGTTGAGCACGACAATCCTTCGAAAACCGCAGCGTACCAGCCCCTCGAGGGCTTCCTGTACGGCGATGATAAAGGTCGGGCTGGTAAGGGAGATCGTGCCGCCGAAGGGATAGTGATGCCAGGAACTGCCGAATGGCAGGATCGGGGCGACGATGACGGGTGTACGTTCTGCGGCGCGTTCTGCGGCGCGGCGCGCGACGTTTTCACAGAGGATGATATCCGTTCCCACGGCCATATGCGGACCGTGCTGCTCCGTGGCCGCCGTGGGTAACACAGCCACGGCCTGCGGCGCGGCCTCTGTAATCTCGTCACGCGTCATTTCCGAAAATAAAATGGACATAGCCTTTTCCTATAGTCAGTGTAATATCAGGATACAAGATTGACGAATCCCCGCAGCAAGAAGCTACGGGGAATCTTGGAGGAATTATTGAAAGCGCGTTCGCTTACCACAAGCTATGCGCTTTGCTGTTCTTTTCACATTTTTTGTGAAAGCTGAATTGATGCTTCAAGAAGCGCGACCGTAGTATGCCGGATCTTATAATCTTCTTCAGATAGCTTCGCACGGATAATGCCTTCCTGATCAATTAGAAACGTCCCGGGATGTGGAATGCCGTCCACCCGCGAGCCCGCTTTCACCTCTGTATTGCGAATGCCGTAGGCATCGATTGTCTTGCTTCCTGCATCGGAAAGCAGAAGATAGCCTATCTTATTTTTATCTGTGTATTGCTTCAGGGTTTCTACCGTATCATAGCTGATACCGACGATCTTAAGGCCCGCATCCTCGAACTGTTTGAGATCTGTTTGCAGTTGCCCCAACTGCTTATTACAATAAGGTCACCAGGAAGCCGAACGGAAGAACACGATCGCAACCGGGCCTGTTCTGACAAGATCATCCAGAGAAACATCCAGATTGTTTTGATCTTTCAGATTAAAACCCAACGCTTTTGTGCCGACTTCGGGGCCCCAATCATCAGCGCCTGCATTCGGTGCGGCTATGAACAGCGCTACCATCGCTATGAATGCAGACAAACATCCCCCGAATAACGTTGCATTTTTCTTTAGCATGAAAAGTACCTTTCACGGGTTCATGGGTTTGCCTTGTAGGTATTGAATTTTGGGTAAGTCTACCCTATTTAGAAGAGCTTGTCAATTCTATAAATAAAAGGCTGAATATGCTGGGTTCTGTTAGCGTACCGTGCAGCGAAATGAATTTTGCGGACGTCCGAAAAATTGGGGGAAGATCGTATGGATGTCCGCTGTTTGCGGCACAGAAGCCCGTTTAAAACCTGCGGAAATGACGGGGAGGCGGCCTGTGGGGCCGAGCATGTCTGATCCTGCCACCTACCGGACTAGTTCCTCCGCCAGAATACGCCCGGTATGAGAAAGGGAGGCGGCCACCTCTTCAGGCGGACCGATGGCTGAAATATGGCCGCCCTGGTCGCCGCCCTCCGGGCCGAGATCAATAATCCAGTCGGTGGTTTTGATCACATCCATGTTGTGTTCAATGACGATCACCGTATTGCCCTTGTCTACCAGCCGGTTGAGGACAACCAGAAGCTTGCGGATGTCATCGAAATGTAACCCCGTTGTGGGTTCATCAAGGAGATAGATCGTTTTGCCGGTACCGGGGCGCGATAGTTCCTTAGAGAGTTTGACACGCTGTGCCTCGCCGCCCGACAGGGTGATGGCGGACTGGCCGAGGTGGATATAGTCCAGGCCGACGTCGTAGAGCGTTTGCAGCATGCGTTTTAATTTGGGCACATTTTCGAAATGCGCCAGTGCTTCGGCTACGGTCATTTCGAGTGTATCGGCGATGGTCTTTCCTTTGTAGGTAACTTCGAGTGTTTCCTGCATGTACCTCTTGCCCCGACATTCCTCGCACGTTACCCACACGTCCGCGAGAAAGTGCATTTCGATTTTACGTACGCCGAGTCCCTGACAGGCTTCGCACCGGCCGGCCGGCACGTTGAAGCTGAACCGGCGTGATTTATAGCCGCGTACGCGCGCTTCCGGCGTCTGGGCGAACAGAGCACGGACCTGATCAAAGATGCCGACATAGGTGGCCGGGTCGGACCTCGGTGAATGGCCGATGGGCGCCTGGGTGATATTGATCACTTTATCCAGGTATTGCAGCCCTTTGATTTCATCGTGGGGACCGGGATTCAGTTGGGATCGATGCAGCTTGGAAGCCAGTTCCGGATACAGAATATCATTGATAAGCGAACTCTTGCCGGAGCCGGATACGCCGGTGATACCGATGAACAGGCCGAGTGGCAGGACTACATCAATATTCTTAAGATTATTCTGCCGTGCCCCTAGAATGCGTAGCTTCTTGCGCCCCGGTTTACGGCGTGTTTCCGGTATTTCGATCTGTAATCGACCGCTGAGATAGCGGCCGGTCAGAGAGTCTTTATTCCGACGGACCGCTTTGGGCGTTCCCTCGCTCACGATGCGTCCACCGTGGGTCCCGGCGCCCGGGCCGAAATCGACCAGATAATCGGCCTGTTCGAGCGTATCCCGATCATGTTCGACCATGATGAGTGTGTTCCCCAGGTCGCGCAGATTGAGCAGCGCCTGAATGAGTCGGCGATTGTCACGGGGATGCAGTCCGATGGTCGGCTCATCGAGCACATACAGCACACCGGTCAACCCGGAACCGATCTGGCTGGCCAATCGAATACGTTGTGCCTCACCACCGGACAGGGTCGGCGCCCGACGGTCCAGGGCCAGGTATTCCAACCCCACATCAGCCAGGAACCGAAGTCGGTTTCGTATCTCCATCAGGACCTCGCCGACCAGTTTTTCCTGTTCAGCAGACAGCGTGATCCGGTTAACAAATATCAGGGCCTTATCTACTGCCAGGGTACACAGATCACCGATGGACAAATCATTGATCGTCACCGCCAGGCTCTCCGGTCGGAGACGTCCGCCGCCGCAGGCTGAACAGGATACAGGCTGAAGCATACGCCCTAATTCGGGAAACTGATTGGCGTACCTGGCGATGAGTTCAACGGTGGGAAATATACCACGGAATTGGAAAGAAAGAGAGGATGATTGTATGAGAGGAAGAGAGGAAGGTTGCCCCTTCTTTTTTCTTCCTTTCGCTTTATTCCCCACCCCGATCCAGAGGCCACTACCATGCAGGATCACCTGAAGCTGTTCCTGGGTCATTGATTCGATGGGAGTATCGAGTGAAAAGCCGTATTCTTTGCCTACCAGTTCGAGCATATCGAGTATCGGATGCGATGCTATGGGGCGGTCCCACCAGACCGTCAGGCCTCCCTGACGGATGGATTTCGACCGATCGGGGATTAGCAGGTTGAGATCAATACCGGGCTGCATACCGAGGCCTTCGCATTCCTGACACATGCCGGTCTGATGGTTGAACGAAAAGCTTTGTGGAGACACTTCTTCATAACTGGCGCCGCATGATGTGCAGGAGTAATGCTGGCTGAAACGGACATCACGACTCTGATCGGCATCCCGCTCCTGGATCTCGGCAATCACCCATCCTCCCGATAGTTCCAGGGCCGTCTCCACCGAATCTGCCAGCCGCTGTTGCGTCCCTTCCCGGATAACAATGCGGTCCACCACAACGCATACTTCGTGTTTTCGGCGTTTATCGATCTGAATGTCTTCATCCAACCGATGCAGTTCACCGTCGATGCGTATTCGGACAAAGCCGTTGCGGCGGGCGCGGTCCAGCAGGGCGTCATAGCCCTCTGCTCCATCGGGTTCCATTGGCGCATGCAAAGTCGTCCGTGTCTGTTCCGGCAAGGCCAGAATACGATCCACAATCTGACTGGCCGTCTGGGCGCCGATGGGAATGCGGCATTGGGGACAGTGTGGTAAGCCGATCAGGGCATAGAGGGCACGGAGGTACTCATATATTTCCGTGATGGTGCCGACGGTAGACCTTGGATTCCTGCCGGCTGCTTTTTGTTCAATGGAAATGGCCGGCGAGAGCCCCGTAATGTGGTCCACCTTCGGCTTTTCCATCTGCTGCAGAAACTGCCTTGCATAGGCGGAAAGAGACTCCACATACCGGCGCTGGCCTTCAGCGTAGATCGTATCGAGGGCAAGAGACGTCTTACCGGAGCCGGACACGCCTGTAAAAACAGTCATTCGGTCACGGGGTATTGTCACCTGCAGATCCCGGAGATTGTGTTCTCGTGCCCCCCGTACGGTAATTTCCCGGATGTGTCCGTCTTTAGCCGCCGAAATATTGTTTTTTCTGGCCGGTTGGTCGATCTGCAACCTCTGGCCGGACAGCACCCGGCTCAAGATTTGACCGGTATACGATTCAGCTACCGCCGCCACCTCTTCAGGGGTCCCTTCGGCGATGATACGGCCACCGCCTTCACCGCCCTCCGGTCCCAGATCGATGATCCAGTCCGCTGTTTTGATGACTTCTGTATTATGTTCGATCACGATAACCGTATTGCCGGCATCCACAAAGGCATGCAATACATTGAGCAGATGCGTGATATCCTCAAAATGGAGCCCGGTTGTCGGTTCATCGAGTACGTACAGCGTGCGTCCTGTGCTGCGTTTGCAAAGCTCTTTGGCCAGTTTGATCCGCTGCGCTTCCCCGCCGGACAGCGTCGGCGCCGGTTGTCCGAGTTTGATATAATCCAGACCGACATCGTGCAGCGTCTTCAGGATACGTGCGATAGACGGGATGGGCTTGAATAGATCGAGGGCTTCCTGCACATCCATACCCAGAACATCAGCAATAGCATGGCCCTTATACTTTACTTCCAGCGTCTCCCGGTCGAACCTTTTGCCTTCACAGACCGGGCAAGTGATCCAGACATCGGCCAGAAAGTCCATCTCCACGCGTGTGGCGCCGTTGCCCTCACAGGCCTCGCACCGACCGCCTTTTACGTTGAAGCTGAACCGGCCCGGTTTATATCCACGGACTTTCGCCTCCGGCGTATCTGCAAACAACGATCGGATGTTGTCGAACACTTTGGTATAGGTGGCCGGATTGGACCGCGGTGTCCGGCCAATGGGCGTCTGATCGATGTCGATCACCTTGTCCAGGTGCTCGCTCCCTTTGATTTTTTGATACGCGCCCGGTTCCATCCGGGCTCTGTTGAGTTCACTTGCCAGCACGGCGTACAGAATATCGTTAATTAAAGAACTTTTGCCGGACCCTGATACACCTGTTACACAGGTAAACACCCCGACAGGCAGATGGGCGTGGACATTCTTCAGATTGTTTTGCGTGGCGCCGATGATTTCCACCCATCTATCGTTCACCGGACGCCTTATGGCAGGGATGGGGATCGTTTTTTTTCCGCTGAGATACTGGCCGGTCAATGATTTTTTATTGGCAGCGACTTTTTTCGGCAAGCCTTCGGCTACAATCTCGCCGCCGTTGATACCGGCTCCCGGACCGAAATCCACCAGATGATCTGCGGCCCACATGGTTTCTTCATCATGTTCTATGATAATAACGGTATTACCCTGATCGCGGAGCAGACGCAGGGTGTCCAGCAGACGGCCATTATCGCGGGGATGCAGCCCGATGCTCGGCTCATCGAGGACATACATCACGCCGACCAAGCCACGTCCGATCTGGCTGGCCAGACGAATACGCTGTGCTTCCCCGCCGGACAGGGTCGGCGCCGTTCGCTCCAGATTGAGATAATTGAGCCCCACGTTCAGCAAAAAATCCAATCGCGCCCGTATTTCCTTGAGTGCTTCCTCGGCAATATATTGCTGCGCCTCGGTCAGCGTAAGAGATTGAAAGAAATGATGGACTTCTTCCACCGAAAGATGGCATAGATCGGTTATAGACAGGCGATTCAATGTCACGGCCAGGGCTTCCGGCTTGAGCCGGTCGCCCTGGCATCCGTCACACAGGCCGATGGCCATATACTGTTCAAGATCCGCCTTATGACGTTTGGATTTCAGGCTATGGTATCGCTTCTCCAGATCCGTAATTACGCCTCTGAATCGGTCTTTGTGGCTCCACTCGCCTCCCCGCCCGTTACGGAAGGTGAACGTAAGACGCTTATAGCCCAACCCATGCAGTAAGGCTTCTTTCTGTTTCCCGGTTAATTTTTCCCAGGGGGTATCCAGCGTAAATCCCATGTGATCAGCCGCGCCTTCCAGAAAGTGCCTTTTCCAGAGATTGGGAATACGGCCAATCGGCTTTATAGCCCCTTCATTAATAGATTTTTTCGGATCAGGAATGACCAATTCGGGTTCAAAACGCATCATTGTACCCAGCCCGTGACAGGTCGGGCACATGCCCTGGGGACTGTTGAAGGAAAACAATTGCGGCGTGGGTTCTTCGTAACTCAATCCGCATTGGGTACAGGCATATTGTGTGCTGAAAAGCAGATCCCACCTGTTGCCTTCGCTATCCTCCACGTTGACCATCACGACCCCGTTGCTCAGGTGCAACGCCCCTTCGACGGCGTCAAGGAGCCGGGTTTTGATCCCATCACGTATGACCAACCTGTCGGTCACCACTTCTATCGTATGCCGCATGTTGCGGTCAAGCCCCGGATTATCGGACAGATTGACGATGTCGCCGTTGACACGCGCCCTGAGATAACCCTGTTTGAGTAAGTCTTCGAATAGATCTTTGTATTCCCCGCGACGGCCCTGGATGACGGGCGCCAGCATATGAAGGTGCGATCCTTCGGGCAGCGTCAGGATACGGCTGACGATCTGCTCCCGGGTCTGAGCGCCGATTTCTTTACCGCATTGGGTACAATGGGGTGTTCCGATCCGAGCATATAAGACGCGCAGAAAATCATAGATCTCGGTAATGGTGCCAACCGTGGAACGGGGATTAAATCCGGACGCTTTCTGTTCAATGGAAATAGCGGGGGACAGGCCGGTGATCTGATCGACATCCGGTTTCTGCATCTGACCAAGAAATTGGCGGGCATACGCAGAGAGAGACTCCACGTAGCGTCGTTGTCCTTCCGCATATAAGGTGTCGAAAGCCAGAGACGATTTTCCGGAGCCGGATACGCCGGTAAAACAGATCAGCGCATTTTTAGGCAACTCCAGACTCACGTTTTTCAGATTGTGGATCCGGGCGCCTTTGATCGTGATGGATGGTTTGGGCATTGAGGGACTGGTGAATGGTGAATGGTGAATGGTGAATGGTGAATGGTGAATAATTTTTAAATCACTAAATCACCAATCACCAATTATTATACTCTACATTTGTTTAGAAATCAAGGATTGTAAAATAAAAAAGTGTACTTTTTCAGGGAACTATTTATGTTATAATATCGTCTCAATGATATAGTTTTAAATATCATTACAAACTGATTATTAAAATCGGCCGAAATCAGTTTACAATGGAGGCAGTATTATGCCGGTTCTTCAATATACTCGCGCATGGATCAAGCAACATCCTATCGCCGCTACAGTGGCCGCTTCTTTTGTATTACATGGCATCGTTTTTGCCGTTATCGGGATGCAAACGTTAGGTGGTGGAAGTTCAAATACCGAATATGTAATGATAGACCTGGTAGAACCGGATATACCGGCTGATAAGGTAATCGTCGAGCAGAAACTGAAATTAATCAAGCCGATCGTCAAGGTGGATCTGGAAAACGTGGCGTCGAACAAACCGGCGGCCACCGCTCCTGGCAGGCGTGATGAAATTGGTGAGACGAATGCAGATTTCGGCGATCAAGCGCCGATTCAACTGGCTATGCTGAAAGCAGGGATGCAGTCGAACACCATCCTGAAACATACCGGTGCTATAGATTTCGATGATTCCCTATTCATCCTCTCTTCCAAGGGCTCAGCAGATCAGATTCTACTGGCAACCGCCCGATCAGATAACGGGTTTGGCACAGGCCCTGGCTTTTTACCGGGCGGTGTTGGCATTGGTAGCCCCAGTTTTGGTACCGGCGGCAGAGACGGTCCGGTCTGTAAGTAAACGTGTGAACAAAATGTATGAGCTTAAAGCGAATGCAAAAGCCGCATTCCATTAAATTGGAATGCGGCTTTTTATATTGTCATTGGAAAGTCACTGGACTATTGGCTAAAACTTCCGGTGCGATATACTATTGGGTTTTACTCCCATCCTTCCACCCGATCTTTCCCTGTTCCTCCTGCCGGGCGACTACCTGTTCCAGCCAGGTGATGACCTGTCTGACCTGACCAATCAGCAGGGCATCAGAACTGTAGTAAACAAACTGGTTGAACGCAGATAAGGCATCCGGATACTGCTCGATCTCCTGGAGGATGATCCCCATGTTAAAGTAGGCATTGGTGTAGGTGCTGTCGAGGGCGGTCAGATGTCGATAGGCCTCTACGGCGCCATTCAGATCCCCTGCTTCTTTATACAATACACCGAGGTTGAAATAGGCTTCTTTGTAGGTGCTGTCCCGATCTATGACCTGCTTGTATCGCTTGATCGCCTGTGGATACCGACCCTGGTGATCATGCAACACCGCGAGATTAAAATGGGCGTTAAGTAAGGTGGAATCCGCTTCAATGGATTTATGATACGCGCCCAACGCCTCATCAAAGCGTGTATTCTTCTGATAAAGGACCCCGAGATTATTGTGCCATTGTGCGTTATCAGGCTGCCGCACCAGCCCGGCTTCAAAGGTTTCAATAGCCAGGCTGTCAAGACCCTGATCTTTGTAGGCAATTCCCAGGTTGTGATAGGCCAGTAACGCATCCGGATTAATGCGGATCGCGTCTTTATAATGCCCGATGGCCTCGTTACGTTGTTGCTGCTTTTGTAAAAGTCGTCCCAGGTTAAGATGAACTTCTGATAAATCCGGATTGAGCGCCAGCGCCTTTCGATAAGCCGCTTCCGCTTCTTCTTCCTGATTTCGGCGCTCATGCACCACGCCAAAGGCGTAATAGGCTCTGGGATAGGCATCGGAAGCTTCTATGGCCCGTTTTAAATGGGCGATAGCCAGATCATCCTTTTTCTGCTCAAAGTATAAAATACCCAGATTATATATGGCTTCTGGATACTCAGGAACATAACTCAGCACCTGTTTAAATGCATCCTCCGCACCGACCGGGTTTTGTATACGCGCGTAACAAAGGCCGGAGCCCAGCCAGGCTTCCGGATAATTATGACGCACATTCGTGGCCTGCAAATACTCGTCAAGCGCCCGGTGATATTCTTTTTTATTGTAGAAGGCCAGCCCGCGCTGATAATGCCGCTCCGCCTCCTCAGGGTGCATATCGAATTGATGCGGCCATGAACAGGCGGCGGTTAACATGAGCAAACCGATCACGATCAATTTTAGAGGCCGCATGGCTTCAGGTTCCTGATTATCATTCAGCAGATGTTTTTAACAAAGGACAAAGTACGTTACACGATCTTTGCGTAACTTCAGTTGTGGTTATAGACACATTTAACGTTTAACGGCGGTTCCGGGTTTCATTGATATAGATACAAGTTATAGGATGCAGGTGGCAAGATTTATGTGGCGGGTAGCGGGTGGCGAGTGGGAAACGTAGACGACCTGACGACTAAAATTGATGTAACTTGACTCTGCATACACGATGTTGTAGAATAACCTAACAGCGATACAGCAGGTTCACCATTATATATATATTTTTAATAAATAAGAGATGTAAAATGGCTGTTTACGTTGTTTCTCATAAAGTTAATGATTTCGAAGTTTGGAAAAGTGTGTTCGACTCTGATATTGCCATTAATAGAGAAATTTGGAATTACGGACCGCTTTGTTCTACAGGCGGCTGATGACCCAAATAATGTTACGGTTGTTGGCGAAGGTGCGTTAGGAATAATTCAAGAGTTTTTGAGTTCTGAAGATTTGAAAAGTGCACTGAGGAATGCAGGAATTTCTGGTCCTGTAACCATATTCGTTGGTGAAAACAAACTATAAGACAAATCCATCGTACTGCGATCTGCCTGTCTGGCAGGAAGGTAGGCCCAGGCGATGGGTTTCCGTGGGATCAGTTGGTGCGGGACGTGCAGGATCAGGTTCCGCACATGTCTGCGTGAGATCTTTCTTCAGGATATTCACTATAATAAACAGCATGATAATATAACCGACTACCTGCCATCCGCCACGCGCTACCTGTACATTCTGTATGAAAAATCCCTGGTACACCGATTATTTCGGCGATGACTATTATCGTTTCGACCATCATGAAGACACCGACCTTGAAGTCGCAGGATTGGAACAGCTTCTGGGTGATCCTGATCAAAAGACGATACTCGACCTCGGCTGCGGATATGGTCGCCACAGTATGCCGCTCACAGCACTCGGCTATCATGTCATTGGCTATGATCTGTCTGCCGCCCTGCTGAAGCATGCTCGTGATCAGAATCACCGGGTTCCCTGGGTACGCGGTGATATGCAGGCTCTGCCGTTTCGCCCTTCTTTCGATGCCGTCCTCAGCCTGTTTACCACAATCGGTTATTTTGAAGATGAAGCGGAGAACTTTCAGGTATTCAGAGCCATATCGGAGGCACTCCGTCCCGGAGGGCGATTTATATGCCAGTTGGTCAACAGGGATTATCTAATTCGCCATTTTACGCCGCAGGAGAATCATCACCAGGACGAGCTTATCATACTGGAAGAGCGTACATTCAATCCGATAGACAACCGCGTACACACGCAGACAACGGTGATGGAAGGTCCTGCCCGGCGACAATATGAGTCCGTCATTCGGCTGTATACCGTAACAGAACTGGACCTGTTGCTGGCAGCCGTCGATTTGTCCATTTCCGAAATATACGGGGGGCTGGACTTGCGTCCGTTTGATTGGGATACGAATCAGCTGGTCATCGTGGCGGAGAAGGTGGCAAGCGGTAGGCGGTCAGAAAGGATTTGTTGATATGTTGATATGTTGATTGAAAAAACCAAAAAATGTTAACCCTTCGACTGACAGGGTGGTAGGCGGTATGCATTTCAATCACCCAATCACTAAATTGGGTAGTGGGTGGTAGGCGGTACGTGGGTTATGATCAAAACTAAATGGCTTAATTTGATGGTGTTGGCACTGGCGGAGTTGCTGGCGCTGGCGCTCTGGTTTTCAGCATCTGCTGTGATTCCGCAGTTGACGGCGGCGTGGGACTTGAGCAGCGCGCAGCAATCGTGGATGACGATGAGCGTCCAGCTCGGATTTGTAGTCGGGGCGTTATTCAGCGCGCTCCTTAATATTGCGGACAGAATCTCCAACAGATATCTGATCGCCGTAAGTGCCTCCATCGGTGCGCTGCTGAACGGCGCGGTGCCGGTGTTCGACGCCGGACCCGACCTGACGCTGGCGCTGCGATTCGGTACCGGCTTCATGCTCGCCGGTGTGTATCCACCTGGTATGAAACTGGTCGCCACCTGGTGCAAGGAAGACCGGGGGCTGGGCATCGGCATTCTGGTCGGCGCCATCACGCTCGGGTCCGCTATGCCGCATTTGCTGAATGCGGTTCCCCTGTTCGGAGATCAAGGGATACCGGCCTGGCAAACGGTGCTGCTCACGACATCCGGCATGGCTTTTTTATCCGCACTTCTGGTCGGAATTTTTGTCCAGGTCGGGCCGCATCTCAGCAAGACCGCTCCTTTTGACTGGCGATTTATCGGTCGTACATTATCTCATCGACCGACCCGGCTGGCCAATTTCGGATATCTCGGCCATATGTGGGAGTTATACGCCATGTGGGCATGGACACCGTTTCTGCTTCTGGCCAGCTATGAAGCGGCCGGATGGTCGACACAGGGCGCCCGGCTGGCAGGTTTCGGCGTGGTGGGCATCGGCATGGTCGGGAGTGTCGTGGCCGGCTTGCTGGCAGACCGGATGGGAAGAACCGTAATCACAAGCTGGAGTCTCGGTATATCGGGCGGTTGCGCCCTTGTTGTAGGTCTCTTCTTCGACCATCCCGGCCTTCTGACGGCCCTATGTCTGATCTGGGGGATAGCGGTCGTTGCAGACAGCGCTCAGTTCAGCACCGCCGTGACCGAACTGACGGACAGCCGCTATGTAGGGACCGCGCTGACCCTGCAGACCAGCATGGGGTTTTTGCTGACGCTATTGACCATCCGCATGATTCCGCCCCTTGTTGATTGGGTCGGCTGGGAAGGCGGATTCATCGTCCTGACCATAGGACCTGTATTCGGTGTTGTCAGCATGCTGCGGTTGAGGGGGTTGCCAGAGGCGGCGCAAATGGCTTCGGGGAAGAGGTGAGGGAAGGGCAAAAGGACGAAAGGTTTCCAATCATAATTCATAATTCACATTACTGCTGTATTCTGTTCAGGCCGTTCAGGGCGGCGACGCGGTAGGCTTCGGCCATGGTAGGGTAATTGAAGGTGGTGTTGATGAAATACATCAGCGTATTGGCTTCGCCTTTCTGGGCCATGATGGCCTGCCCGATGTGGATGATCTCTGAAGCCTGTACGCCGAAGCAATGGATGCCCAGGATTTGCAGCGTCTCCCGGTGGAACAAGATTTTCAGCATGCCGGTCATATAGCCGGTTATCTGCGCGCGAGCGAGATGCCGGAAGAAGGCATGGCCCATCTCATAGGGCACTCTATCTGCCGTCAGGTCCTGCTCCGTCGCGCCGACGGAACTGATCTCCGGTATGGTATAGATGCCGGTCGGAATATCTTCCACCAGGTGGTGCTCGCATGCTCCGAAGATAAGATGCGTGGCGGCAAAACGGCCCTGATCGTAGGCCGCGCTGGCCAGACTTGGATAACCGACGACGTCTCCTACAGCATAAATATGTGACTGGGTGGTTTGATATTCTTCATTGATCTTGATCGAACCGCGGCTATCCGCTCCGATCTTTATATCTTCCAATCCCATCCCATCGGAATTACCGGTACGTCCGTTAGCCCAGAGAAAGTAATCGCTGTATATCTGTTTGTTCGACTTGAGATGTAAGCGTACGCCATGATCATCCGGCTCGACGCTTGCATATTCTTCACTGAACCGGATGAGTGTACCCTGTTCCCGCAGGTGATAGCTCAAGGCGTCGATAATTTCGTCGTCAAGAAACGACAACAGCTTATCGCGGGTGTTGATCAGATTGGTTTTAATGCGAAGGCCCCGAAAAATAGAAGCATACTCACATCCGATGACACCGGCGCCGTAGATACTGATTGACCGGGGATGATGTTCCAGTTTGAGCACCGTGTCGCTATCCAGGATCCGCGGATGAGAGAAATCGATATCCGGTGGATGATACGGTCGTGAACCGGTCGCGATGATAAAACCTGCGGCGGTATGGCGGTTTACGACGCCATCCGGCGATGTAACCTCTACGGTATGCGGATCGACAAATCGGGCTTCTCCAAATATAAGATCTATATTATTCCGATCGTAATAACTCCGGCGAAGGGTGGTCTGGTTTTCAATAACGGATGCTGCTGATTTCAATAAATCCTGATAAGCCGTCGTATTGGCCTGTCGGGTTTCGATCTTTTGCTGTACCACATGCCGAAGTGTCTTACTGGGGATAGTCGTGCGGTGCGTACAACTGCCTCCGACCGGCGGCGTATTCTCGATCATGACCACGTGCCTGCCTTCTTTGATGGACTTCATGGCCGCCCCTTCACCGCCGGGGCCGCTGCCGATTACCAGGATATCATAGTCGTAGGACATGCAAGAGTAAATTGGTGATTGAGAGATAGGTGATTGAGGTGATCCCAGGTGGCCTATGTGGGCAAGTCATGGATCACTATAGCATCAGTAATAAAAAAAAGAGGATTGTCAAGGGTTGATCTGTGAAACCGATGGCATTTTGGATTAATATATCCATGTCATGATATGGATATTCAAAGGAGAATCTGATGAAGTCACAATCTAATTTTCCGCCTGGGTGGGGTGGAAAACGGGTTCAACGCATCCTGCAAGTGTATGAGGAACAGACGGAAGAAGAGGCTATTGCAGAGGATGAAGCAATGTGGGAAGCGGATGGTCAGACTGTGATGACCATCCCGAATAAGTTGGTCCCGCTTGTTCGAGCGCTTATTGCCAAACATCAGAAAATTTGAAGTGTTGTGGACCTCGGATTACGCAGATGCATCAAAATAAACTCATCTGTTCCGGTTCGGGATCTTGCTGCTCGATGGGCCAGGAAGGCAGTTGGCCGGCGTCGATATGTTCCGACAACAGGGCATGAAAATGCCTCGCAAGATGCGGGGCGTAGAAGTCGTCAGGGGCGTGGAGAAAGAAGTAGGGCGTGCGGCCCTCTCGCATCCATCCAGCGACGACCTGTGCCCATTCTGCGAGGAGAGGGAAATTTTCCTCAACCTCGGGGTGTCCGATGAAACGGACGAAAGGGTGTTGGCCCGTAGCTGTAAAGCGTACCGGCACGTTAGGTTTCTTGCGCTGGGCTTCCCGCTCTCTTGGCGTACCGCTATGGGCAGCGTGGAGACCACGGGTGTCGAAGACGACACGATCTACGCTGTGCTTTCGTAATACGATATCCAATGCGGCTTCAGCCTGGGTGTAGAAGATATCGTGACGGACTTCTACAGCATAGGCGTGCGTTTCGGGTAAGGCGGCCAGATAGCCGTCGAGCGTCGGCAGGTCGCTTGGACCGAATGACGCGGGCAGTTGCAGAAAAGCCGGCCCGGTTCGCTTGCTCAGGGTGTCCAGCATCTCCAGAAACAGCACGGTTTCGGGCTCGGCGTTTGAGAGTCGTTTGTCGTGGCTGATGGCTTGTGAAAATTTGAATGCGAACCGGAACCCTTCCGGCGTGTCCTGATGCCATCGGGCGATTGTCGCTTCCGAAGGTAAGCCGTAGAAGGTCGTGTTACCTTCCACCGTGTTGAACACCGAAGTATACTGCGCCAGGAAGTCTTTAGGTTTTGCATCCCTTGTAAAGAGTTCTCCCACCCAATCCTTATTACCCCAGATCGGACAGCCAAGATAATAACCTTTCAGCGTATTCATGGATTTCCTGCCTCTTCCATCCTCCCAACCTACCATTCCCATCCTGCTGTCTTTTACCCAATGCTTACCCAGTACTAAAATACCGAACTACCGCCTACTGCTTACTGCCTACTGCTTACTGCCTACCGCTTCGGCCATGGCGTCCTAGGTGGACTGAAATCCGGATTCCCAAGAGCCGGCGTGGATAGACAATAGAACCCGTGGTTGGTAAACAGCCAGATCAGATTCCGGTCGTATTCCATGTAAACGGCGTGCGCCAGGTTGCCGAGGGCGTAGCTCGGAACGGAGCTGGGGTCGAACTTCGGAACAAAATAGGCGGTGATCTCCGGATTGTTCAGATCCGACACATCGAAAATTTGTACACCGGCGTTGTAGAAGGCGTACGGCAGGATGTTGTCTTTGGGTGTGCCCGGCTGGGTGTAGTAGCCGCTACGCTTCGGTCCGAAGCTGCCACGGCGCTGCACATAATCGGTGAAAGCCGCCTCGGAGGGCGGTACAGGACGTGGTAGCGTGCCGATGACCTTCGGCGCAGCCGGATCATTTACATCGATCATATAAATGTCTTTATACGGCTCCCAGCCATCAGAATTGAGCGGATAGCCGCTGTAATAGACGATGCCGGTCTTCGCGACCTGGGAGATATTAATGTTGTCGCCTTCGGTGCCGGCGACGCTGGGTTCGAACGCGAGATGGCTCACCTCTTTGATGTCGGTCGGGTCGGAGATGTCCAGGACGTAAAACCCCAGGCCGGCCATGGCCGCGTAGCCGTATTTGCCGCCTTCTTCCACTGGCTTCGGCATGAAGATCGACATGCGTGCGCCGAACCAGGACGTGCGATTACCGGCGCGTGGATTCTTCTTGAAGGCTTCCTCATCCTTCGGATCGCCCAGTATCTGACCAAGCACATTGAACTGATCCAGAAATTTCGGACTCGTAGGATCGGACATATCCCATGCCTGATACCCTGCGGAATACAGATCATTCGGATATTCGGTAAGCGAATGGCCGGCGCTGGGTGCTGCGGCCACAAACATGTATTTGCCGCCGAAATAGGCGGGAATGTCGCGCACGCCCGAACCCTCCTGCTGACCGACCGGGGCATCAGGGTGTTCATAGTCCGTTGTGATCTCGGCCAGTAGTTTCCAGTCGTCCGGCAACGGACCGTTCATCTCGTATACCTTAAACCCCTTCAGGTGATTGGCATGACGGATCTGTTCTACATTCTCAGGTTCGGTGCGTTTGTCGTGGAGCAGGCCGAAGCGGCGAATCTCGTACGCCTGCACCATGATATATTTTTCGAGCTCCTTATTCCACTGGATGGACGCCGCGCCGAACATCTCGCCTTCGGGGTACGGATCGATGACTTCATTTGACCCCTCACCGGTCCATACGCTGCCCTTTTCGAGGAGCACTTTCAAGTCTTTGGGGTTGGTAATGTCGTAGATCTTCACATCGCCCCGGACATACTGATACATATACCGGCGGCCATCGAAATCCACGATGTTCTGCCAGGTATGAAATGGCTCTACCAGGATGGGGTAATACGCTTCCACCGTCATGTTGTGGGTATATTCGTTGGTATCCCAGTAGTCCAACTGGCCCTCGAAGGGTTTGTCGTCATGCTGTTCGGGCGTCGCCTTGGGATAGATGAACCGGCCGGTCGCCGGGTCCATGCCGTAGCTGGCCGGATCGGGTTCAGGCGGCGTGCGATCAGGATTCAGCGCATCGGTCAGGCGAACATAATCATCCGGGATAGCGGCTTGTTGCGATTCGCTCTGCGGCGTTTCACCGCAACTCATGATGATGCATAGGATGGGCAGCATGACCGAACAACGCGACCACCCATATAACCGATGGGTGGAAATGATCCATCGTCGCATAGACACCTCTCTAAATTTTGTGGTTTTATTATTGACAGAGATATACCAAAAAACATAGTCTGAGGTATAGAAGTCAAGGAGATTGGGCGGATGGACTACTGTACAGATCCGGTAGTACGCACCGCCATCTGTCCGCACAGTACAGAATCACTGGAAATCGTGAGACCACTCGTATATATTACATAATATCCCAAATGAACGATGATGAATAGGGCAAAGCGCAAATTCCATGCGCATATACAGGAAGCGGATGCAGAAGGCATCATCGAGCGCTGCACCGAGATTGTCATGCTGATCCAGCAAGAACACACGGATATCCCCTTATTCGATACCACCGCTATTCATGCAGAAGCAGTGGTTGCTATGGCGATGAGGTAAGACCATGTCCTCTCTCTCTTTCTCCCCCCGCATACCCGTTATCGACGCCAACGTGTGTGTAGGCAACCATTATACCGAGCCGTCGCCCTGCCAGAGCCAGGCGCAGTTGATCGATGAAATGGGCTACCACGGCATCGACCGGGCTGTGATCTATCACGCGCAGACCGAAGAGATAAGCCCGACGGACGGCAATCGTCTGCTGGACGATTGGCTGGATGAGGGAGGAAGGCTGATTCCGCAATGGTCGGTGACCCCAACGACCGACTCCCTGACGCAGATTCAAGCGATGCATCACGAAGGCCGCGTGCGGTCCGTCCGGCTGCATAATACCCAATCCGCCGGGCTGCCGTTCCGCTCGTGGGGTTACGATAACTTGCTGTCCTGGCTCAGTGAAGCCGGTATTCCGTTATGGATTCCCTTGATGGATGTCGATCCCCATGACTTGATTACGACGCTACAGGCCTATCCTGATTTAAAAACGGTGCTGTTAGGCGCCCATTATACCCACGCGCTTGTCATACGCCCGATGCTTGATTCACTCGCCAATGCATCGCTCGAACTCAGTCGCTACGAGCCCATCGGCGAGGTGGAATCCCTGAAGCGGCAATTTGGCGCCAGCCGTTTGATCTATGGGTCGTGGTATCCGCGTTATGCTATGGGGCCCATCCTGTTCTACCTGCACCACACCGATCTTAACGAGGATGAGTTGCATATGGTCTGTGCAGGCAATGTGGAAAGAATATTGGGGATTTGACCCATTGGAGATAACACCCATGATAGACGGCATACGCGTGATTGATTTCCATGGTCATGTAGGTCGGTGGGAGCGGTTCGGGATGAATGACAATCCGAAGCTGATGCTGCATGCCATGGATGCCGTCGGCATCGACGTGTCCTGCCTGTTCCACATTTTTCATCCGGATGGGACGACCGGCAACGATCTGGCAGCGCAGTTTATCGCGCAGCATCCAGACCGGTTTGTAGGGTTCGCCTATGTATCGCCTACCATGCCGGAGCGTATGCTGCCGGAGTTGGAACGGGCGATCGACGAGTTGCATTTTCGTGCCATCAAATTGTATCCGCCGTATACGTCCTGGCCGTTTAACCAGACGCCCTGGCATCCAATCTATACATTCGCCGACGAACGTGGACTGACGATTATCTTTCACACGGACCATCTTGAAAACAACAGACCCCGGTATCTCGAGGACATCGCACCGATGTATCCCGACGCGAACTTCGTCGCTGGTCATTCCGGTAACGTGCCTGAAGCGCGTGCGGAAGCCATCGCAGCGGTGCAGAAATACCCAAACGTCTATCTGGAAACCTGCTCAACCTATCGGATGCCCGGCGTTATCGAGGAACTGGTCGAAAAAGGCGGGAAGGATCGTGTGCTGTTCGGTTCCGACGTACCGCTGATGGACCCACGACCACAGATCGGTAAAATCATCACCGCTCGTATTTCCGACGAGGCCAAGCGACTGGCTCTGGGTGGTAATGCGGAACGGCTATTAGGGATTTGAAATCACGGAGTTAACCATGATTTATAAAAATGTAGCATTGCATAACATGCACGAATTACTGGTTGATGAGACTGGCAAGGGTAAGATCTTCTGCCGGATACCGAATAACCTGCGTTTGATGTTAAACGATTCGGCCAAAAATAATGCGTTGCAAGCGACCGGCAGTGAAATACGATTTAACATGGTCGGGGAGCGGGTTGTGATTACGCTGCTAAATACTAATCCTGATCAACCTTCGATTGCCGAGGTGTATCAGGGGGATTTCCTGAAGTCCGTGCATGCGATCACCGCAACGCCCACTGAGGTGGTGATCGAGAGACCGGAACATATGGATTTGCTCCATCAGGTTACGGTAAAGGAGGAGGCGTTGTTCGACACGGCCCTCACGCGAGTGGTGCTTCCCTGGCGTCCGCCTGTTAAGCTGATTTCTATCGAAGGGGATACTGCTCTCCCCCGGGCGAATCAGAGCCCGTCGCTCAAATATCTTGCTTACGGCTCGTCGATAACGCATGGGAATTCTACCATTCGTCCAACCGGCACGTACGCCTTCCGCACCGCTCAGTTACTCGGCGCCGATCTGTTTAACATGGGTTTCGGCGGCGGCGCCCATATGGAAGCGGAGATGGCCGATTTTCTTGCCGGACGAAACGATTGGGACGTGGCCACGCTCGAGATGGGGATCAATGTCATTCCTCGTTTTGAAGTAGAAGAGTTTAGAGAAAAGATCGATTATTTCATCACCACCATCGCGGAGAAACACCCGGATAAATGGATATTCTGTATCGATATTTTTCTCTGCCGCCATGATTTTCTAGGCAATGAAAAGGCGGAGGCTTTCCGTGCTATCGTTAAAGAGCAGGTGCAGCGTCTGGATATACCAAGATTGGTGCATGTATCGGGCAAGGACATCTTGACTTCCGTGACCGGTTTGACTACCGATCTGGTGCATCCTTCTCCAACAGGTTTTGAACAGATGGCCCGAAATCTGTCGTTTCTCATGAAAGGCTACATCGGTTGAGAACAACTATCTTTCAAACTGGAATGTCACTATTCATCACAGATCATCAAGGAGTCTAATCCATGGACAAGATTCGTATAGGTATCGTCGGGGCGGGCCAAAATACCGTCAGCAGTCACATCCCATTGTTGCAGGCGATCGATGGGGTGGAAATCGTCAGCGTGTGTAACCGGAGCCGGGCCTCGTCGGAACGTGTGGCCACGCAGTTCGGCATCCCGAGCATTTACGAAAACTGGAATGAGTTGATCGCGGCGGATGATACGGATGCGATCGTAGTCGGCACCTGGCCGTATCTTCACTGTGCTACCACGCTGGCGGCGATCTCTGCTGGCAAACATATTCTGGTCGAGGCCCGCATGGCCATGAACGCCGAAGAAGCGCATCTCATGCGGGATGCCGCCCATGAAAATCCCGATCTGATCGCCCAGGTCGTCCCCGCACCCATGACCCTGTGGGCGGATAAGACTATTCAGCGGCTCATCGCAGAAGGCTACGTTGGCGATATCCTTAGCGTAGAAGTCCGATCCGCAGGGACCTTTCTCGACAAAGACAGCCCGATGCACTGGCGACAAGACTATGACCTGAGCGGCATGAACATTATGACTGCAGGGATCTGGTACGAATCCATGATAGGATGGATGGGCGATGCAGTCTGTGTCTTTGCGAAGGGTAAGACCTTCGTGAAGACGCGCACAGACCCTGAAACCGGTATGGCATGTGCCGTGCGGGTGCCGGACCACATCGATGTTATCATGGAGCTGGCCTGCGGGGCCCAGGGGTACATGAAAATCTCCTCTGTGCAGGGTCTGGCCGATGAAAACGGAGTAATGATCTACGGCAGCGAAGGCACCATAAAAATGGCCAATAAAAAACTATTTGGCGCTAAACGGGGTGACGAGGCCCTGCAGGAGATCGAGATCCGGGATGAAGACCGCGGCGGCTGGCGAGTTGAGCAGGAATTTATCAACGCTATCATAGGCGTAGAGAAGATCACACACACACCGTTCGATATAGGGCTGAAATACATGGAATTCACCGAAGCCGTCAACCGCAGTATGGTGGAGGAGAAAACTTTTTCACTCCCGCTGTAAAAACAGGATGGAAAGTGGAGGGGGTTGAGGTAAACCTTCCATCCTTCTATCCTGCGTTGTCGAAAGAGCGAGGGGCGGCGCCTGTGGCGTTTTTCACGAGCAAAGTTCGGACGTATGTATTTACGCCGTGCGACGCCCTCTCTGCCTCAACGGTTTCCAATTCCGTGACTGTTGGTTCCGTGAATAGTGCATCTGACGAAATCCAGATGGTGTCTGATGATCCGCAAAGGGAATCGTTACGTGCCGTGACGATCCGTACAAGGGGAATAAACAGCCTGATTGTCCGCCTTCTTGATTCCTCCAAATGGTAATATCCAACCTATGAATAACAGACTTTTCGTAGGTTGGATCGGTTGAAATATCGAACAGGATAGAAATCAAATCCTGATATTACTTGACATTAGTCACCCAAAGGTATTCTATGAGTGATATTCCTTTAAAAAGGGTGATCGCCTCGACGGTGCTCCCTGTCATTATAATTTCCAATAGCTTTTTTCATTGAACCGAGCATTTCGAAGGGGGTTTGAAATGCAATTAGTTGAACGAATTGCTATTTGGTTAGGTTTAGTGGTCGCAATTATTGGTGGAGTTGGTGTGTCCATACCGGCTTCAGCTATTATATTGGCGGTTTTGGGAGTCGTAGTAGGAATCTTGGCTGTAGGTAAAGACGACACCACTGGTTTTCTTGTATTTGCGTTAGGGTTGGCAGCTGTAAGCGGCGGAATTGATGCAATTCCGGTGCTGGGTGGTTATGTTAACTCTATTCTTGGCCAGGTCAGCGCATTAGTTAATGCCGCTGCTGTTGTCGTTGTGATAAGATGCGTAGCTTCCATGACTGGCCTTGGTGGGGACGGTGACGGTGAAGACAGCGAATAGCCACCATATATCACGTACTTTCGACAAATCAACGTGGAATTCCTGACGGGAAGCACCCGAGGTGAAGCCCCTAAGATGACCGTCTCAAAGGCAACCTCCATTTCTTTGAGACTTAGCAACAACCCCACGTATTCCTACCTGGTCTGACAAAATGGTTCAAGAGGTCATGTGTTCCATCCTGGAAGCATAACATGAACCACCATTCACCAATAATGCACGCGGATTTCGATCCCGCCGCGGATGTCACGTGGTAGGCGGAATCATCAGTCCATTGCTCTCAAATTTCCATCTTGATAGATTGAATTTTATAGATGGGATACGTATGTGGAATAAGCACTCATTCCCCCGTTTACATAAGGCAAAAGGCGAAAAAAGAATCTGGCCGATGTGGCGTCACAGATGAGAATGCTCTATTGGAAGAAGATAGCCCACGACGATGTTTTGTGGTCAGGGTAGAAAGGGGAGATCAGGAGCCATTGGGAAGACGATTTGGAGGCATTGCTCTCGTACGATATGATCGGAGGGGGTGTTGGAATAGCTGGAAACACGATCTTATCAGCGGCCCTAAAGGAGAGGCCGTAACACCATCTGCAACAGCCTATGCATCAAGCTCTCTACTTCTGATTTTACGAACAAGATGCAGGTTATAACAAAAGACGAAATCAGCAGGTCGTGGTAGTGGGAGCCACGACCTGCGTTTTTACCTATTCACCTTCTGGCGGCGTCTCCGCCTCTGACTCAACGGTTTCCGTGGTGTCACCTTCTGAAACTGCGGCTGCACTATCGGCTACCGCTTCAGTAGCGACATTCTCGGTCGGTTCCGCTTGCTCCTCCACTGCAGGTTCGCTGCCGTTGCACGCGGCAAAGCCCAGGCACAGGGCCAAAACGAATATACCGAGATATCTTGCTAATAGCTTGTCCATTGTATCTCCCGTCAAAAATGGCGGTTGATATCCTGTTGTCCCTGATATCAACATTGCCATTGGACCACGCGATTTTTCATCGCCGTTCACATGTGTAATAGTTCATCGAACCATTACCTCCAAGCCATCAAGTTTTTCCTAGTAAGATCGAAAACACGCCTTTGATAGCGAATAAACTTGGTTGGCAAAATAAATACTAACTTTGTCCCCCTTTCGTTATAGAAGTGTTTAATCTCCAAGTCGTTCTGGATATCAGTGATATCTCTCTTCCTCAGTCCAGAGCAAATCTCTGAACTGGATGCGATTGTGCACAGCAAAGACGGTGATAAGCATTATTTAAAACGTCTTCAAAGCGTCCCGTTAAAGGCCGTGTTTACTACGTTGGATGGGTACGATAGTGATTATCCATTAAAAGGAGATATACATTGAACGTAAAGATACGATTTTCGCATGCCTTTGTCAACCTTTGGTTGGTGAACAGCCAGATCGGATTCCTGGGGGATTCCTTGTAGAAGATTTGCGCCGGCACCGGAGGCAGTAAACAGGGATGTATTATTTCCTGACACCATACGTATTCGGACTCGTATAAAAAGACGGGCTCTTATACACAGGCCTGACGTACCCTATGCTCCCCTTGCGCCGGAGGGCTTCATGGCCGTCCTCCTTCTCACTTTGCTCTGGTGACCTGCACCGTGCACTGTTGATCTCCTCTCGCTTCCTTCGTGTTCGAAAGCGACCTAAACATTTCATTCGACAGGTGTTCTGGTCAACATTGGCGGGGCGTTTCTTCGTCCACCCCGACTACGCCGGTAGACTGTTGGCCGTTTTCTATCTGGGGGGCCTTGGCAGCACGACTTATATGATCGGCGCCTCGCTTGTGCTTCTGGAGAAGAGTGGGGGCACGCTGCAGGCGCTACGCATTACGCCGCTCACGTCCACGCCTGGGGACCTTTCAAAGACATTGATCAACGCCCGGACCATGATGCCGCCTACGCCGCCGTGCTGTTCCAGGATGATGAGGTGCTGGTGACCTACTATACCCGCCACACCGACGGGGCGCGGGACAGTGAAATTTCCTTGAAGATATTTCCGATAGATGCATTTTACAGATGCGGATCGATTGTCTACATCAGGACCTGCTATAGGCTTCCGCAACCCGTATTCCGTCCATGGCGGCGGAGACAATGCCTCCGGCATATCCCGCGCCTTCGCCACAGGGGTACAATCCTGGAATTACAGGGTGTTCAAGGGTATGAGGATCTCGGAGAATTCGAGTAGGCGTACTGGTGCGGGATTCGACCCCAACGACCACCGCTTCCTTCGTCACATACCCCCGCATTTTATGTTCAAATTTTCGGACCCCTTCCTGCAATCGTTTTACAAGCGAATCCGGCAACAGTTGGTGCAGGCGCACTGAGGTCAGTCCGGGGTGATAGCTGCAAGGAGGCAAATCCGAGGATAGGCGTCCTTCCAGGAAATCGGTGACGCGCTGAGCCGGCGCCCGCTGCTGACCACCGCCAGCTTGAAACGCCATATGCTCTATCTCTTTTTGAAAAACTACGCCTGCTAAGGCGCCGTGCTCCTGATAAGGCGCGAGATCGGCAGGCTCCACGGAGACCACGATGCCCGAATTGGCATAAGGGGAATCGCGACGCGACAGGCTCATGCCGTTGACCACCACTTCGTCAGAGTCGGTTGCTGCCGGAATAATAAATCCACCGGGACACATACAAAAGGAAAACACACCGCGCCCTTGCACCGTTTCTGTCAATCTATAACTGGCTGCGGGCAACCGGGGATCCCGTTTCGTCATATGGTATTGAATACGATCAATCAAGGGCTGTGGATGCTCAATACGCAGACCCATGGCAAAGGATTTGGCCTCCATGTCAATGCCATAACGCTGCAACAATTCGAAAATATCCCGAGCCGAATGCCCTGAAGCCAGAATAACGGCTTCTCCTTCAAATCGGTTTCCAGTCGCCGAAACTACCCCTTTAATGCGTCGTTGCCGGTCCACAATCAATTCAGTGACACGATTTTCAAACCATATTTCTCCACCCGCGTCAAGAATACTTTCCCGCATAGCTACGACCACCTCGGGCAATTTGTTTGAACCGATATGCGGATGAGTGTCAACCAGAATGTCGGGATGCGCGCCGTGTGCGATCAAGGTGCGTAAGACGGCTTCCACATTTCCGCGTTTGGTGGCGCGCGTGTATAGTTTCCCATCCGAAAACGTGCCGGCGCCCCCTTCGCCAAAACAATAATTGCTATCAGGATTCACCAGGCCTTTACGCTGGATCGCCGCGAGGTCCCTGCGACGTGGTCTGACCTTTTTACCACGTTCGACGATAATAGGTTTTATACCACGTTCGATCAATGTCAACGCCGCAAACATACCGGCAGGACCACTTCCAACGATCACGGCCTTACGCATCGAAGAAATTTGGGCATACTTTTTGGTGATGGGGATTTCAGAGGGGGCCGGTTCATCCCAGAATACGTCGAATTTCAGATGCACCCGAATTGCTTTTTTTCGGGCGTCTATCGATCGCCGAATCAACTTCACTGCCGTAATGAGTTGGGTGGAGATGTTCAATTGTTCGGCCAGCAGTTTGCGTTGTATTGAAGGATCTTCAGCTTGATCCAAACTCAGTTTTAATTCCAGAGTGGCCTTCACATTTCACTCGCAATTTACTGGTTTCCAAGATTCGAAATTGAGCTTCAACTTTGTAACGGAGACCCTGATATGTCGGTCTCGGCCCTGAATGGCAACCTACCAGGCTGCCTGGATGTCGATTGTCTCCTGAGGCGTCGAGTAGCTGCCGGCGACATGGGCTGCAAGCCACTCCGCTTCGTCCCGCCGCGGCAGCGACAGGGCCGGCTCACCCTTACAGCTCAAGCGGTAAAGCAGCCGGGCGTCGTCGATCGAGCTGATATTCGATTTGATCGGCGGCGAATTGTGCAGGGTCATAAAATTGTCCCAGATCGTCACGTCGCCCGGCGTGTGTAGATGGTCGTAGCGAAATGGCTCCTGCAGCACGTGCGATTCTAAGCGGTCCAGGAAAGCACGTGATTCCTCCATCGTCATCCCGTCCACCTCGACCGCCGGCCGCACCCCGGGCCGCGACGCCCAGATCGGGCTGTGGAAAGACTTGATCCCCGAACGCGGGTTGGTGCGCACCAGAGGCGCGAGCCAACCCGCGTCTTCCGCATTCAACCGGCGCCGCAGTTGAACGCGCTCCAGCGCCGCCTGCTCCTCAGACGGCAACGCTGAAAAAGCCGCCGCTGTATCGGCAAAACTCGTCTCACCGTTTAACGGCAGCCGCATGCGCCGCTGCATCAGCCTGTCGTCAGCGCACGCGTAATACGGATTGGAGACCTCACCGCCCGGGACCTGTACCCAGTTTCCGCCCGGGGCTTCGCGTGCGATGGGCATACTGTGGGCAAGAAACATGGATACGTATATCGGCAACGGCTCGTACTCAATATCCGTATGCCACGAGCCGCCGGTACCCACCCGGGCTTCCTTCTCTTCCGGCTTTCCTCTAAAATTGGACACGACCAGCACCGTCGGCGACTCATGCGGCAGGCACTGCAAACGGCTGGGGAAGGTCGTGTCGACGGCGGCCACCTGCCGTTTTTCGTATGGGATCAGCTCGATCGGACCGTCGCTGGCCCCATCCTGCTGCGCCGGCTTGCCCCCGCGCATGAAATTATTCGGGTGCGGAATGGGTGCCCCCCAGTGGTTGGCGAATCGCTCGAAGTGGGCGAGGGAAAACCGGGCCAGATCCTGGCCGGCGATGCACACGATCCGAAACCGGCTCAATGCGTCGAGCAGAAAACCTGCCTGCCCCTCACTCAACGGCCGGCACAGGTCGATACCGGTGAAGCGCACCCCGGCTCCACTTTGGGCCAAAGGGCTTTCCCTTTGTGCGTTGACGCCAAATAACACCTGTAGTCGCTGATCCAGATGCATATTTTCTGTTTCATAGTTCATAACTATCCCTATTATATATAGTCCTACCGGAGGACTCGAGCCTCTATTCTTCAACGGGCCCGATCTGTCATTATCATTCCGGCGCTTTGTCGTTCGGTCGGCAGGCCGTTGTGCCATCCAGTGGCTTCACGGCCTTTATATTTCGAGATCGACCAGGTGTTCACGAGCTGTGGCTCTTCCATGAATTCCTTGAGGTAAGGCAGGATGGCCTGGTGTGCGATCAATCGGTCAAAAACAGTTGAGCCGGGGCAGGCCATTCAATCTAACGTGATGTGCTATGTTGGTGTCCTTGATAAAGTGCTGTGCCGTGACGACAGGCAAGTTATCGGCCCAACTCTCGTCGTGGTCGAGCGCTTCAACCAAATTGCTATCGATGACCCCTCGCAAAATCAGAAAGCCCTGAATATCGAAAAGGAATTTCTCTTCATTGGTTACTTATGCATGTTGAATCCTACAGCTGAAAATGTGAATATTATCGTTCTTATGACGGCCGCAACCATTTATTGAGAAAGGCCAGGCTTTTTTCCATCCGTATCTCGTGCCCCCCTTCGTGCAGGTCGATCTCTATGCGCTCCTCCAGCCCGAGTTTCCCGTAGTGAGCACAGGTCTCCCCGTACTCTTGCAGCATCAGCGGCCACCAGGCGATCCCGTCCGCCTTACCCTGCTCTACCAGCATTGGTCGTGGACAGATCAGTGACGCCAGGTCACTGTCGGTGAATTCCCGCAACCATCCGGGTATCCAGATGTGTTCCTCATCGACAGACAGAAAGCAGGAATAGCGCGGGTCATCCACCGCCATCTTATGCCGCCGGTGATTGAACCAGGCACAGACTACCACCGCCTTGATCCGCTCTTCCAACGGCGTGGTGAACATCGTATACGCGCCACCTAGACTAATGCCGTACATCGCTGTGCGTCCCACATCTATCTCCGTCCTGGTCTCCAAATAATCGAGCAGACGCTTTGTCCGATAAATCTCCAGGCCCCAGAGGGTCCTGCCCAACAATTTACATAGCCTCTCCAGGCGTGCACGCGGTGGCGCATCGGTGACGTTCATCGGGGCCATCACTGCAAATCCATCCTCGACCAACCGTCGGCCGTATCCTTTGTAGATATCCGATGGATCGTCCAGCCCAAAGACCCGCTCCGGCGAAGAACCGATGCCATGCTGGGCTATGACTAGGGGAACCGGCTCCCGGTATCCTTTAGGCAAAGCCAGAATACCACGCCCCTTCAGGCCGCCGAGTAGTCCAATACCCACCCACCAGGCAGTGCATTTTTCATCTTCGTACCAGAGTTCAAGGGTCGCATTCAAGGCTGTGCCGTCTCCTTCAAAAAGACCGACCGCCTCACGCCAGCGCTGACGATTTGGTTCAACCGAACGGACAAACGATTCGACGGATGTGTAGTCCCGATGCCAGTATTTGTCCTGTCGAGACCCATAGGCAAGTACTTCGTTGCGTAGAAAATCCTCAGCCTCGTTGCGTAGCAGATGCTGACGGTCTTTCACCCATCGGCTTATAACCTCCCCGGACTGCTGATAGGGATCACGATTTTCAGGCATGGTAGAACCTCCTGGTGTCCCAGCATCCGGCAATCAGAGATATTATGTATGGGGTTTTGTATGGACGGCATGTCAGGGTATTGGTGGTTATATTTTCATAGATCATTCGTCCGATTCCAGAAACAAATGTACAGTCAGATGTGTATTCAACTGTTCAAGGCTGATCGGTTTCGTGAGGTAATCCGTCGCACCGGATTCAACGGCCGCCTTTCCGGTTACGTCATCCATATCGGCGGTGACCATGATAACGAGCATCTCCGGATGCAGCTCTTTGATCTTTTTCAAAACCTCAATACCATCCATCCCCGGCATCCGTACGTCCAGAAGCACCATCTGTGGACGAAACAGCTCAAGCTGGACAAGCGCCAGCGGACCGGATTCCGCTTCGGCGACTTCATGTCCCAACTTCGTTAAAAACGCAGAAAAAATATCCCTGATGCTCTCTTCGTCATCTACGATCAATATCCTGGCCATACGGCCCCACCGGTGGTTAAAACCTATGGATTCCCGCTTAAAGCCTGCGGGGATGACTACCTTTTTACTTTTGTCGCATACGATACTATTTTTGTCGTGTACTTATGCTATTTTAGTCGTGTACTTATGCTATTTTAAATAAATATGATAATTTAAGATAATGCAAGATACAATATAGCCCGTGTCAGAAATCTTCCACCATTTTCAGCACCAGCTGTTCCTGCTCAACACACAGTAGTCCGGGAAACTGTAGATGAGCAACCCATCCCAGAGGCATCCCATCAAGACAATACCGGGCCGCCACCTGTCTTTCCCGGTAGATCAGCAGTTCTTCCTTATTCCACAGCGCCAGACAATCGGCTGTCTCTGCATGCATCCCATGTAGACTTCGATGCACCCGGATTCCAGTAACCCGTTTACCCGTGCCGTCGAAGCCGCTCAACCATCCGAATTGCTCAGCTACGTAACAGCGCGCCGTCTCGGGTGACTCGCCGGGAACCACCGACAGAGCAACGGGCACGCCGCCCAGGCCCACATCCCAGAGGGGCGCGCCTGTGGCTTCTTCGTAAGCGGTGATCTGGTTCACGGCGCCGTGCCTGAGAACGATCACACCGTCTGGTTCCCCACGGACCAGCGGCCCAATCCAGAAATCACGAACACCGCAGGTATCCCATTCGTCCATCGTCCGTCCCATGGGGTCTATACTCTGGAAGTACTTGCCCGACGCCTGACCTTCAAAAGGATGACGCCACACCCGAACGGTTGAACCGCAGGTCAGCCAACCGTGCCCGACAATAAAGTGCAGTCTATTCGTCCGGGCAGATTGGTACGCCTGAATCCGGTCCGGCAAGCCGTACGCACTCAATACATCCTCCAACAACATTCCAGTTTGCGCATCGAGAAAGTTAAGGCTTGTGCTCCCCGTGCCGACAGCGACCAGTTCCCGGCCGCTCGCCTGGTCATATCCCGCAGCGACGGCTCCGATAACGGGTGTCTGCAGAAACCACCACGGCCAGAACGGCCGCTCGGCTCGAAACCGGCAGGTATGACGCCACCGCACCCGGCCGTCTCCATCGAACCGAATCACCTCTCCTGACCGTGTTCCGACGATCATCTCTTCTTCGAAGAAGGTCATTGCGGTGACTGGTGCGTCGCGCTGGGCGGACCATTTCGTATGGCCGTCTGCATCGATGACCACCACATTCCCCCGCTCCTCCCCAATCGCCACAGCCGCGCTGTCCTCAGCTTGTGTCCAGGTTAAAACCCCATGCGGTAAATCGTAAGCCCAGCGTGTAGGCAGCGTGGTCGTTCCTTCAACACGGCGTGATCCATGGATATCCACTGTCCTGGCGTTAGGGACACCTGATGTCGCTGGTGAGCTAACCTCGATCTTCAGTTCCCCTTCTCCCATGGCCCTTGCGAAGTGAAAAGTCTCTTCAGGTCCGTCAACTGACCAACACTTCCTCTGATTGGCCAGATGATAGGCTGGCCCTTCTACCCTGTCGACCACATGCAGCAGAGTAGCCACCTCCACTTCTCCATTTTGGCTGTGGGCATCCGTGGTGGTGTGAAGCATGGTCTCTATCAGCGGCGGATCCCCCGGAGGTCCGCCCGGCATTGGGTAGGTGTTGGTCTCGACATCGAGGTTCAGCGCATCAGAACTCTGTATGTAGAATCGGCCTTCCGTCCCGTCCGTAGCATGAAAAGCCATCGCAGCAACATGGCCCTCTACCTCTATCTGCCCTGCACATCGCCAGTTCACGCCAACGGTAAAGGATCCCTCACGATCTACCATCAGTCGGTCGATGATGAGAACATAAGCGGCGGGTTTCCAGTAGAGCAGGCGAATCCAACGATAAAAACCAGGGAAATCAATCTGATACGAAAACAGGGTTCCGCCGGCCACCTCGCGTTTCGTAAGTACCTTCGCCCCTTCCGCCATCCCGGCGTCCAGGCCGCCAGCATTGACGGTGACGACCGAATGCCGCCATGGACTGACGGCGGCCGGGTAAAGGGCAACCGCATCGGACGTAATCATCCGTTGCCCGAATCGTTCATACGCAGCCAGAGGCCCTGCATTGGGCAGGCTTTTGGCTCCACTGCGTACACCGATGACCATAAGATAATCGTCGTCCACCTCCCAGCCACTACGCGCTACCATACGGTCGAACCCTTCCTCCGGCTGAATCGATGGGGCCTTCCATTGCCGGAGTCTTTCGTTCATAGGGTACATCTTCAATCCGACTTCGTCTCGGGGCATACACGGTTCGACGTCCCCGGCATAGGCCTGGCCCGCCGAGAACTGCATGACACGGTCCATGCCGCGTCGAACCTGGCGCTCCCGCAGGTCCGCCACAAACAGAAAACGTCCGTCGTTGAGGAAATAAGCCAGCTTGCGCATCAAGTGGTAGGGGTAGCGGCTTTCATCGGTCTGAGGTCCGAGTACCAGTTGACCGGTGTTCGTGCACAGGCTCATCACCCGTTCGGCCCAGAGGCGGATGTGGGCATCGTGCGCGATTCGTTCCGGGCATTTCAGCAGCAGCCACTCGAGGTACACCTCAAGGTAGGTCGCGTATCCTTCGGTCAGGCCGGTCAGGGGCACGTCCGTGCCGGCCTGGGCTTCGAAGTAGGCGTCCGCGACCGATCGGTCCTCGATCCATTGGGATGCACCGGTCTGACGCCACAGCCAGTCGGCGCCGATCCACAGGTTCAGCGCATCACAGGCCTGGTGTCGATTGAAAATCTCCGACTTTCGCGTCTGCGCCCTGATGGCATCCATATTTGCTATGCCGCTCTCTTCTAAAAGATACGTCTGTATGGCCTTGTTGATGATTTTTCGGTCGTCATCGTCGAAGACCGGGCAGGCTCCCAGTTGGGCCCAGAGTTGAAACATGCGCATCGATTTGTAGTGATACAGCTTTTCGGTGATGCCGGTCTTTATCTCTTCTATAAAGATTCGGCGATATGCGTGGGCATCCTCAAGGTTCCCGGTGTACAGGTAACGCAGCCCGAGTTGAGACGAGCGGCACAGATGGAAATTATCGGCATGGGGTCCGTACATCCCCAGGCGCAGCAGGTGGTCGCGTGCAAGGCCGCCTTTGAAGGCGGATGTATACGATTTTTCGGGCAATATGCTCTCAGGGATCGATATCGGACTTGTAGCGGTACCCAGGAGATCCATTCGGTCTTCAGGCAGCGGCGAGTGCCCCTCGCCGAGTTGTACCTTGAGCTGCCAGGATATGCGCCCGGTATCATTTGTTTCGAGCTGATCCAGAAAATAGTCAGTGGCTGTAGACACGCCCTGTGGATCGCTGCCACCGAGGATCAGAACGTGATGGTTACGTCTGTACGGCGACGGAATCATCTGGACGACATATCCTCCGGAACCGGGATACCAGCGATCGACCAGGGTATTCCACCGTAGGTACAGCGCTTCGATAAAAGGGTTATCCGACAGGCATCCGAGGGCGATAGCGTGGGATGTGGATAATCCCTGTAATGCCCGATCGCCTGTCATGACAGGTACTTTCACACCATAGCGGGCGCGAACGGCCGGCACGATTCTGCCGGCCTCTCCATCTCCTTTACCGTCTGGGGGCATAATCACGGTGACACCCGGTCCACCCGCCCGGACGATCTCCAGAAAAGGGTCGGAATCTTCAGATACTGAGGGCAGTATATTCCTTGCCGTGAAATCACACATTTGGGGCATTCACTGTTTTCATGGATTCTCTGGACGAACAACACTCAGGTATAGATGGTAGTTGACAGGCTCGTGGAGTTGGACCGAATAAAAGTTGTTGAAGCTGAAGGGAGCGGATAAGGTTAGGCATTTTCAGATGGAAGTATTTCATGTACCTTCTTGAGCAATTCACTCATTAGGAAAGGAATATGGGTATCCAGATTATAATGAGTGAGAATATCCCCCGTGTAACCTGACATGTACAGGACCACGGTCTCGGGATGGTTAGGGTATAGCTGCTCCATCAACTGCCGCCCATTCATCCTGGGCATGACGATATCGGTGATCAACAATTGAATCGGATCGGAACTTTGGGTGGCAAGATCCAGGGCTTCCTGGCCATCATTGGCTTCCATGATCGTATATCCGGCCTCGAGTAAAGCAAATTAATGAGATACCGTACCTGTTCACCATCTTCTGGGATTGCAGGAGCTGTTCCTCGATATGGCGTTGTTCGGTTATATCCTGTTCGATGCCGGTGATGCGACCAGGCTGATTTTTCGTATCGAAAAAAACCTTACGCTGTAGCGATACCCGGCGGATACTATCGTCAGAGGGATGATTGATGCGAAACGATAACGACTGAATTGAACTACCTATCTTAAACAAGTGACCCCATTCACAGGCTATCGCACGATCATCAGCGGCAAAGCCAGCTCCGACCGAATGGTGTTATCACCGGGATCAATGTTCCCTCGATAGCGGTCATCCTTTAAAATATCGGGTACCAGCACTGGCTCGCCATGCAATCCGCCCACCCCGTCACATAGTCTCAATTTTGAACGTCCCTCCCTTCGCAACAGATCTATAAGTGACTATTCCATCGCGTCTGGGGCCTACAGCGCCCAGAAACTTCAGGAAATCACCCTCACGGGATAAAATCATGGTCTCCTTATAGTACAGATCTTTTTGAATACGTCGAACGACCATCTCAACCAACTAGGATAGCTTGCGGATAGCAGCGATATCTGCACCTATTTCGTAGGCGACTTGTAATCGTTCAGCAAGGGAAGGGACTTGACACGCTGGGCCTTTGAATTTTGCTGTGGTGGGTTTCCGGAATGGTCAGTAGGCACTGTTCTACTCTCCAAAATCGCAAAGAGGGCGACCGGATTTAAGCAAGTGAGAAAACAATGCGATTCTTAACAGGGGGGAGGGTTGAGAATCGGATACTTAATTCAGACGTTTCTCGTTCTGGTTCAATCTCCTTAACAGAAACTCTGGCCATCAGTATAAGAAGATCTGGAAAGAGAGCTAATAAAAAATAATCAGATATTTTGCATATAGCAACAAATTTAATTACCGCCACGGGATCAGCACTCCAATTTCATCTCCAATCGTCTCCAGGCTGTTCTGATGCGATTCTCCAAGCGGGATACCCAGGGCATTGTATTCGAGCTCGCGTTCGTATTCGGGACCGCCGGGTAAAATAGCCTTATCGTAACCCGGTAACGGTTGGAGCGCGGCGATGAGGTCTGTTGTACGATCAACTTCGGTTTTGAAATCGGTCGGATCAACGAAAGCGGCAGGATCCAACACCCACAGAAAAGCTCCGTAATATGCGTTGGAGTATTCACGTTCACTGTCTCGGAATTTCTGACGCATCATATCGCCAAGGGCGGCGGAGAGGAAATCACAGGCCGCCCTCAAGCCAAAACTACGGAATACTACTGCCGGCATCTGACTGAATATGGATTGAAAGCGGTCGGACGTCACATCCCACTCATCCATCACACTCGAGCAGATATCTGCAATCACAGGATAGCCTTCTTCCGCTGGAAATCCGATACTAAGAGGACAATTATCGAGCGGATAATGCGCCCAGGCGCTTGTATTCGGATCTTCCGGCATGCGGGCCAGGAGGCCGGAAACACAGAAACAGATCAACCCTTCCTTCACGGCCAGTCGCACATATTTCCCTGCGCTGCCGAAATGGCCATGATGCCGGGTGACAGCCATACTTAATTCAGACTTTTTCGCTTTTTCAATCGCTATCATCGTCGCCAGGTGAGTCGTTAGATGTCCCAGGCCGCCATCCCCATCTATCATGGTAATAATGGGCGTATCTTTGATGATTTTTTGTACCGGCGTTGGATTGAATCCTCGCGTCGTAAATACTCTGGAATAGCCAGGTAACGTGTTGGTACCGTGACTGAAGACCCCACGTAAGTCCGTATCCACCATTAATTCGGCAATGATATCCGCATCAGCCTGAGGCACCTCGACCTTCTGTAATACATTGGACACAAACCGACGTAGATCATCCGGCATCACACGAATAAATCGAGTTGGAGGGGCGTTCATGAAAAGCTCCTGGGGTAAAACAAAGACAAAGGCGAAAAGATGAAAGGACGAAAGGATGAAAGGACGAAAGGATGAAAGGACATAATTTGAACGGCACAATGTATATAGTTCTTAACTTCCGGTCCATATCTTTTGTGATACAGATCCGTCTTGACACTTCCATTAAAACAACCTAATTTTTAAGAGATCTGATGACCAATCCGATCACCATTTTACTTGCATGGTCTGCTTTTGACCTTTTCAATCACCAAATCACCAAATCACCATTCATAATGCCCCTCCCCGCTCGATATGCTAAAGTTAAAGCCTTTGTGACGGTCCTATTCGTCCTCCTGCTCGGGACGCCTTATTATCTGGTCCGGGTATATACGTCCTCTGAAAGTCCCGTCCCATCCGACCGGTATGGGTTTTATTTATCGGATGTCACCGAACAGATGCAGGTCGATTTCGTCCATCAAAAACCGCGGTTCGATCCGAAGTTGAATAACATCATGCCTCATATCGCGGCACTCGGCGCCTCTGTGGCGATCACGGATGTGGACAACGACGGTTGGCAGGATATTTATGTCACCAGCAGTCGCCAGGGTACGGCGAATGCGTTATATATCAACCGGCAGAACGGTACCTTTGATAATATAGCTGATTCTATCGGTCTGGCTGCTGTTAACGAACCGGGCACCGGCGTTTCCACGGGATCGATCTGGGGAGATTATGATAACGACGGATATGAAGATGTGTTTATCTATAAATGGGGGTTCCAGCGACTCTTTCATAATAATGGGGACCGGACCTTTACCGATGTTACCGAAGCCTCGGGCCTAGGCCGATGGATGAATGCCACATGCGCCGTCTGGTTGGATGCCGATCGGGATGGCCTTCTTGACCTGTATATCGGCGGGTATTTTTCCGAGGCGCATAATCTATGGCAGGTCACCACCACGCGTATTATGCAGGAAAGTTTTGAATACGCGGAGAACGGAGGACATAATTATCTGTTTCTGAACAGGGGTGATGGACGTTTTGAAGACATGACCCAGGCTTATCAGGCTGACTGTACCCGGTGGACCATGTCAGTCGGCGCGGTGGATCTCAACGGGGATGGCTGGCAGGATCTGTATCTGGCTAATGACTATGGTCCAGAGGTACTATTAATCAACCAGAAAGGCCACCGGTTTGAGCTGCAGGCCGGTACGACGTTGGAAGAAACCTCGAAAAGCGGTATGAACGTCGCGTTCGGTGACCTGTTCAACGACGGGAAACATGATGTATATATCACCAACATATCCAAACGCGGATATTTATTTCAGGGTAATAACCTGCGCCGCAATCTGTTGGACGAAACCGGTCAGATGCTCAACATCGCCGATGGAGAAACATCGGATGCGGGATGGGCTTGGGGCGCGCAGTTCGGTGATCTCAACAACGACGGCCATACGGATCTATTCGTAACCAACGGATTTGTCTCCGCCGATCCGGACGAAAACTACTGGTATGAAATGTCCAGGGTAGCGATGGGTAATAACAACATTTTCCAGGATGTTGAAAACTGGGCGCTGATGGGCAATCAGAGCCTCTCGGGTTATGAACGTTCCCGGTTATACCTCAACGACGGCGGCGGCCGTATGTTTGATGTGGCGGAAGCGGTCGGGATCACAGATCGTTATGATGGCCGGGGAGTCGCATTCGTTGATCTGATGAATCGCGGGGTGCTGGACCTTGTCGTCGCCAGTCAGAACGCCCCATTGAAAATCTATAAAAACACCCTCACGACAGACCATGCCTGGGTGGCGTTTGAACTCGTGGGGGTCGACAGCAACGCACGCGCTGTGGGCGCCGAGGTATGCGTCTATTGGAACGGCCAGCAACAAGTTCAAGTGGTCACCGGCGGTAGCGGTTTCGCCAGCCAGAGTCAACGACGGTTGCATTTCGGTCTGGGAGATTCACCCCAGCTTGACCGGGTCGAAATCCGCTGGCCGAATGGAAAAACGCAGGCGTTAAAGGGGCTTGCGTTGAATACACTTCATAGAATCACAGAAGCTACGAATCGGTGAGACGACGAAACGACGAAACTTTTTTCCTTTTTATTTCGTAGCTTCTTCGTTTCGTAGCTTTCCTACCTTTAATAAATTATACCATGAGTGATGTCAGTACCGCAGCCACTAAACCAACGCAAGCAAAACGACCGTTCCAGATCGATCCGCGGTATCTGTCTTCGGGATTGATTACCCTGATTCTGATTCTTGGGCAGGTCTATGTCGGTTTCCTGCATGACCTGTCACAACCGCTTACGGCGATCGGCATCGCGCTTATTGTTGAACTCACGCTCGGACGTTTGCTCCTCGGGGTATGGGTAAATCCCGCGAGTGCCTATATCACCGGCATCAGTTGCGGGATTCTGCTGCGATCCTTATTTGTGTGGCCCTATGCCATTGCCGCTGCGCTCTCCATCATGTCGAAAAATGTACTACGGTTTAAAGGGCGGCACATCTGGAATCCTTCTAATTTCGGTCTTTGTGTTGTGCTCTTTACCGCCCCCGAAGCAGTCGCCTCGTTAAGCGAGCAATGGGGCAACGATCTCTGGGCGATGGGAATCATCTGGGTGCTGGGATCTCTGGTTCTAATACGGGCCAAACGGTTTCATGTGGCCTTTACCTATGCCGCCTCATTTATCGCCTTTTCCCTGATCCGGGCTTGGATTACCGGCAACCCCTTTCTTTCAGAGGTCGCACCCATTACCGGCCCCATGTATCAACTGATGACCTTTTTTATGATCACCGACCCGGCTACGTCTGTCAGCAGTCGAAACGGGCGTATCCTGGTCGCCTTTCTAATCGCGTTGACGGAGATGATCTTACGGTTGCTGGAAGTGGTTAATGCCCCGCTGTTTGCTTTGTTCCTGATCGGACCGGCGGCAATGGTATTGGATTTGTATGTAGGGCGGGGTAGACGGTAGGCGGGCAGAAAGAATCTGTTGATTTGTTGATTGAAAAAACTGAACCAAGTTAACCCCGGAGAGCTTGCATCGTGTCCGCAGGACACATGCCATCAGTCAACTGGACAGGGCGGTAGGCAGTAAGCGGCAGGCATTTCAATCACCAAACCACCAAATTGGGTAGGGTGGCAGTGGGAGGTCGGCCGGTTGGCAATAGATTGCCGTTTATTCCACAGGTTCCGGCTCGAAATCTATAAATTTCGGCTTGGTATAGGGGAGATGGGTTCTGCCGCGTACCAGAATCTGTTCGGCGTTTCCACCGCCCCATACGGTGTACGCCCGGGCATTGGCATAGTGGCACACATACGCCCGGCGAAAACGGTCCTTTGACTCGTTACGGCGTGAACGGTGCAGTAGATGGCCGTGGAAGAAAACGACTTCACCGGCTTTCGCGGAGCCCAGAATCTCCCGATCGTTATCAACGCCCTGGACTTCGGTCAGACCTTCCTTAAAATCCTCGGTATTTTCCGGCTGTTCGATATCCTTATAAATGGGTTCGTGGTTGGAACCCGGAATAAATCCCATACACCCGTTTTCTTCATCTGCATCATCAATAGCAATCCAGGCGCCACATAAAGTATCCGGCGCTGTTTTAATGTAATGGGAATCCTGGTGATACGCCTGCCCCGGCTGCCCCGGCGGTTTCAGGAACAACATCGATTGCATGGCCATCACATCGGGGCCGATAAGCACCTCAAGGACATCCAGAACCCGCGCGTGCAATAAAAATCGTTCATGGATTTCCAGATGTTTATGAAATTGGATGAAACGGAAATACTTGTCTTCCATCTCCTGAGGGGTAGTACCGTCCGTTTGGTGTTGCGCATCGACGTGACTCAGGTCTATCTTATTGCACGCCAGGTCCATGCTATGGCGATCCAGTTCGGCTAATTCCTCCTCATTGATCAGATCAGCGACCCTGAGATAGCCGTTCTGTCCGAAGAAACGACGCTGTTCGATGCTGACCTGGTATTTTTCTCGCATACACTATCCCGTGTAATTATGATTTGTGATTTATGATGGCTTATTCTCTTTTTAAATCACCAAGTATCTGCTGCGAAGCCAGTTTGCCGGGGCCGCCGATCACACAACCCCCCGGATGGGTTCCGGAACCACACTGATAATACCCCTTAATAGGCGTGCGATATTGATTCCATCCCGGCGCCGGTCGGAAGAAATACATCTGCGGAGCAAGGAACTCGCCGGCAAATATGTTGCCTTCACTCAACCCCACCGTCCGTTCAATATCCAGGGGCGTGACCACCTCACGATGAAGGATCAGATCACTGAAATTTGGGAAAAAGGATTCCATGGTCTTCTGCACCGTATCACCCAGATTGTCCCTTTCAATGTCCCATGTGCTATCCTTCAGCTTGTACGGGCAATACTGTACAAAACAGGACATGACATGTTTACCCGGCGGCGTCATATCCGGGTCCAGTGTGGATTGGATGCAGGCATCGATATAGGGACGTCGGCTGAAATCGCCGTACTTGGCTTCGTCGAACGCCCGCTCAATATAATCTATTGAAGGACCGATATTGAGAAAGCCGCGATAGATATCTTTCCGTCCGGGTAAAGCCGGATATTCCGGTAAATCATCCAGGGCGAAGTTGACCTTGGCCGAAACGCCCTGAAACTTATAGTTCCGGATGCCATCCACCAGGTCCGTGGGCAGTTCACGGGGTTCGACCAGCTGCAGAAAGGTACGGCGAGGATCAAGGGCGCTGACTACGATATCCCCATAGATTTCATCCCCGTTTTCCAAAGCGACTCCAATGGCTTCTCCATTCTTTGTGATGACGTTTGACACCCCCGCATTCAGGGTAATCTCGGCGCCGAAGGATCGGGCGGACCGAGCCAGGACCTGCGTGAATCCGCCGTTGCCGCCCTTATGAAAACCCCAGTCTCCAAAGGCGCCGTCCACCTCCCCCATCTTGTGGAACAACAACACCAGACCGGAACCTTGCGAACGAGGTCCTACCTTGCTGCCGATAATACTGCTGGAAGAAAACAGCCCTTTGATGATATCTGAATCAAAATAGTCGTCTAGAATTTCCGCTGCGCTGCCGGTAAGAAAACGGGTCAGCATGTGCAATGTTTTCGGTTCGAGACCACGTAAATGGCTTCCTACCGCAGCCAACCTGGCGACCTCTTCCGGTTCTTCGCTGACCAGATTCGGTGGAATCTGGTCGAATAAGGGTTTCACCGCCTGGCAGACCTTATTAACCATGGTTTTGTAATCGTCATAGGCTTCGGCGTCTTTTTTGGAATGCCGGGCGATGGCGTGGTAGTTGGCATGGTGATCGGTGCCCAGATAGAGGTGATCGCCGTTTTCCATAGGGGCGAGTGTGGTGGGCATGTTGAGGACCATCAGTCCATGCTTTACCAGATCCAGATCCTGTATAATATCCGGCCTTAGTAAACTCAGGGCATACGAAAACGTGGTAAAATTGAAGCCGGGATACAATTCCTCAGTGATGGCGGCGCCGCCGACCAGATGGCGGCGTTCTATAATCAGGGTTTTGAGGCCGCCTTTTGCTAAATAAGCGCCGTTCACCAGGCCGTTATGTCCCCCACCTATGATGAGGGCATCATATTTTTTCTCAGTCGTTGGCATAGCATGACCTTCGGTTCATTAAATGTGTTCGGTTTTTCGTGCGGGATTGAAGAACGGCATTTTGACAACCTTTGCCCTGACAGTTCGAGGCCGATTGTTGATGATCAGTTCCACCAGAACTTCCGTACCGAGCGCTGCCATGGCCGGTTCAACTTTTGCCATGGCAATGTGCTTTTTTAAAATGGTCGAAAACATAAAGCTGGTGGTATGGCCGATCCAGACCCGGTCGTCGTTGTAAACGGACATGGCCTCTTCGATCGGCGTATGATCCTTAGGGGCGATCATGCCCAGATCATTGTACATTTTTTCATTGGATTGCCAGTCCACTTCCAGGCCGACCAGTTTCCAGCGGGATGACTTTTCCACTATTTCCTTTTCTATGGCCTGTCGGCCGATAAAGGCCCGGTTATCGTTTTTGAGCTTGCGGAACATCCAACCGAACCCGAGTTCAATGGGACTGGAGCGCTGGTCGTCTGTCCAGGCGTGCCGTGCTGTGCGGTATTCGATATCAATAAGGGCCAGACCGGCATCAATACGGGCCATATGGAGGACCTTCTGGCCGAAGGGCGTGATGTTGTATCCGTCGCCGGCTTCCATGATGGCATCCCAGATTTTGACGGCATCCTCCTCGCCGACCCAGACCTCGTAGCCGAGATCTCCGGTATAGCCTGTACGGGAGACAATGACGGACTTTTCCGCTATTTTCGTCCGGATAAGATCGAAATACTTGAGTTTGCGGACGGCTTCGCTCAGTTGTCCGAGAACGTCCAGGGCGTGCGGCCCTTGCAGGGACAGAATACCGTATTCCTCTGAGATGTCCGTAATCGTGACCTTATCATATCCAATTAAATGGCTGAAATAGCCAAGGTTAGGTTCAGCAGCGGTAAACCAGTATTCATCTTCCGTGATATGAAGGGCTACGCCATCTTCTAATATCCATCCCTTGTCGTTACACCAGATCGTGTACTGAGCATGGCCGGGCGGACAAATACGTATATCCCGAGCTAAAACACCACTTAAAAACTTGGTAGCGTCGGGGCCTTTAACCCGGTATTTGAAAAGGGGAGAGGTATCGAACAGGCCGACACTATTACGGATGGCGTAATATTCAAAGGTGTCGGAGTACTGATATTTCTGAGCGACCAGATAACCCGCCCAATGTTCCCAGAGCATCGTCTGGTTGAGAGGTCCTGTTCGCGGATAAAACGGGGTTGTTTTGACCATGAACGTTTCTTAATATGGTTAATCGACGCCACTCAGGGTGACGGCTTACAAGACACACCGACCTGTTGGATGACTGAAGTATGACCGGATCATGGTTCCTGTTTGCATAATCACCGATGATATATATTAATGCGGGTTATGGAGAAAGACAAGAGCGGATTACTGAGGCTGTCTATGAAAAGCTCATTTTTTATCTCTACATGTTTTGGTTGTCATCCTCGCGAAGGCGGGGATCCATTCTATTATAGATGTCCAATTTTCCGATCGATCGGAAAATTCAGTTTGATCTCCCCTACAACCTTTAATCTGCACGCTTATGCACCGCTGCATTCACATCAATGAAAAATATAACAGACACAAGTTGTTATATGACAGCGAATTAGAATATGATAACTTGCGACCTGCCATGTGGTCTGTATCTTTTTTATTAATGATAGCCGGTATTAAATGGAAGATGATTAAACATGAGGAACTCAGCCAATGAAGGATAACAAGGCGAAAAGTGCAACTCCTGACTACGTTTATTTAAAAATCTCACTCATAGCGAACTCTAACAACGAAGGCACCACCAAAGGCCACAATCATACTACCATTTGAGGAAATAAGTCAATGAAACTCACGGGTTATGAGATATTGCATTGCGACGCACGCTTATGAGTGCCCATTTAGCATTGAAAAGTCACGCCTATTGTGTCGAGTCCGCCTACGCGACGCCTATCGGTCCCAAACTCCGTGGATTGTCTGACGAGAAACAGGCCTCGTTTGGGCAAGCCATGACCGATCAGCTTAATGTAATAAGTAAGGATGGCAAAACGATGGGACGCATGGTTTCAAACATCGTATCCGCCGGGAAACCGGCGTAAACGGGTGATCGGGGACGAAACCAAAAATCACAAACTACGAAGCCACGAAAATACAGGATAAACACATGTCCGAAATCCGCAATCCATTCAGTCTCTGGGCGTTCGGCGATTGCCACGTAGGGAGTGATCTAAAACATGGCCGTGAAAGTCTATCCGATGTCCTGCGCATGTCGGAGCAAGGTGGAGAGCAGGGCGGTCCGGCGTTCGATTGGGACATTGCCGTCGATATCGGGGATATGTCGGGAGGACAGGATGTCCCCGAAGATGAAGAAGGGATTGAGGTGGTCCGTCAATTCGAAGCGTTGAAACATCATCCACGGGAAGCGATATATAACATCTGCGGTAATCACGACCGGAGCGGGTTGGATGAACCGCCGGCCTGGTGGTGGCGCAAATGGATTGACCCTACCGGCGAACATACCAGTCATTCCCGCGTGGATGCAAACAAGCGGCCCTATCCCATCGAGGGCACCTGGGAGCGCTATAGTTTTCGTGTGGGGAACATCCTGTTTTTATTGATGAGCGATATTAATGAGGCCAGTCAAAAGATCGGACGAGGTGATCTCGGCGGGAATCCGGGCGGCGTGGTGACCGGGGAGACCTTCGCATGGTGGAAGCATATGGTGGAATCACATCCTGAGGATATCATTATCTCCGCCCATCACTATATGGTGAAAGATACGACGGTCGCTTCGGGAGAGTGGGAAGGCATCTTTAAAGATGATGAAGGGAATTGGATTAACGGGTATCATGGCTATAAACCTTTAGGTACACCTAAAGGGGCGTCCTATCTTTATTTCGTCGACGGAAAACCGGATGCGCAGGCTTTTGAAACATATCTTTCTGAGCATCCCGGCGCCGTAGATCTCTGGTTCGGGGGACATACGCACACCAACCCGGATGACACCTGCGGCGGTAAATCACATATTGAAACGAAGTGGGGCGTCCATTTTATCAACGTAGCGTCTATATCCAAATACCACGGTTCGCTCAATATCTCCCAGAGCCGACAACTGACCTTCAAACCGGGTTCGAATGAGGTGCGTGTTCGATGTTATCAACACAGGGACGATTACGCACCGCAAGGATGGTACGACAAGGCTGAAAGGACATTGACCCTGCCCCGAGCGTTTGAATGGAAATCCCCATGATCTTTATGGGTTTGCTCGATATTTCTTTACCGCCTCCGGATTCAACTCAACTCCTAACCCCGGACGATCGGGGACTTTGATTCGCCCGTTGACAATCTGCTCCGATGGGAGGAGCAGGTCATGCCGCCAGGGGACTTCACCCCACGCATATTCCAATATCAGAAATTCAGGATGGGTGGCCATCGCCTGTACGCCGGATGCGATCGTGACCGGTCCAAACGGACCATGGGGCGCTGTTGGTATATTTCTCGCTTCCGCCATGACAGCGACCTTTTTCAACTCGGATATACCGCCTACGATCGTGACGTCCGGCATAATGATGTCCATCAGGTACTGATCAAGCACAGGCCAGAATCCTTCCCGGTACATTAGACTTTCGCCCCCTGCAAGCGGTACGTCTATATGGTTTTTTATCATGAGATACCCTTCAGCATCTTTATCAGGAACCGGCTCTTCATACCAGTACAGGTTGAGATCTCTGAGTGCATCAAACACCTCACAGCCGCCGCGTCCTGTAAAATGGCTATGGCAATCAATCAGCAGGGCTACATCAGAGCCTATGGCTTCGCGCACCGCCTCCATACAAGCGATACCATCCCTGGCATCCTGGGCCCGTTCTATACCGCCCGGCATCCCATCGAACGGCGCCAGTTTTATGGCATCGAACCCATCCGCTACAGCTGCCGCTGCATGACGGGCAAATCCTGAGGGAGTACGGTCCGTGGTCGCTCTGTTGATGTTGGCATAGAGGTGGATTTCATTACGACATTTTCCGCCAAGCAGAGCAGCAACGGACACGCCCAGTGATTTACCCAGAATATCCCATAATGCCTGATCCAGCGCACCCAGTGCCAGCACCGTCGCCCGATCCACCGGCTCAGGTTTGAAATCAGCCATAATATGCTCAATTCGTCGTGGATCACGCCCTGTTAGCTGTTCTTCAAGGTCACGCAGGATCTGTATACTGCCCGTCCTTGAACCTGATGGATTTAACTCCCCAAGGCCCTGTATCCCCTCATCCGTATTCACCAGCACAAACGTCCAATCCCCACGATGATTGACATGCACACTACACGTGTCGATCCCTGTAATTATCACCACTCATTCTCCCTTGACTGATTGACTGAATGAAAACCTGCCACCGCCCCCACTCTACAATCTCTCATTGATTACCGCAACGGGTTTATGTATTTTGATAAGCCAAAACAAAATCACAATCCGGACGCAAACTCTTATACTCGGGAAACATCATGGTAGAAGGCACAGAAGTTCTCTCTAAGATAGGCGTTGTAGCTGCCGGTCCGCCCGGCGTGGCCAGGATAGGCGCAAAAATACTTTCGGATGGTGGTAACGCCATGGATGCAGCTGCTGCGACCTGCCTCGCCTGCTGTATGCTGCATCCTGTTGCCACAGGGCTGGGCGGTTACGTCCTTGCGGCTGTTGTGCTTGAGGCGAAGACAGGAAAAGTATGGTCGATCGATGCCAATTCTCCAGCGCCATCTGCTGCCCATGAACAGATGTACGATATCCTGCCCATGCGGGAGCATCCCAAGGGTATCAACGAAAATGAATATCTGTGCAGCGTTCGTGACAATGCAAATATTCACGGTCCGTTATCTGTAGCGATCCCCGGCCAGATGGCTGGCATGGGGATGCTCTGGGAGCGATGGGGACAACTCAAGTGGGAGGCTGTCATTGAACCCTCGCTGACCCTGGTCGAAGCTGGATTTCCTTATGACACCCAGCTCGCGAATTCCATCAAGGTTAATGAAGCTATTATTCAGCACTATAAATCCACCGCGCAATACCTAATGCCGGAGGGTAAAATACCGGCGGCGAACGATATCTGGCATATCCCGCATATGAGTAAGACACTGAGGCGACTGGCGGCAGAAGGCTGGCGAGACTTCTACTCAGGAGAACTGGGACGAAAAATAGCCGACGCCGTCCAGTCAGGGAGTGGTATTCTGACCAGGACGGATATGGCGTCCTATGAACCTCGGATAACAGAACCATATACCACAACCTATCGCCATGCCGAGATTTTCGGTCCCATTTTGCCCAATGGCTGTATCTCCAGCATGCAGATTTTGAATATGCTGGATTGTTTTGATATGCCGCCGGATAATACGATCGAATACTGGCATCTGTGGGCGGAAGTGTTGAAGCTGGCCTGGCGGGATCGGCTTACCTATGCAGGGGATCCTGATTTTGTCGAGGTCCCTGTCGAGCGACTGTTAAGCAAGGCCTACGCAGCCGGGCGCGTTGAGACCATTAAACAGTTCCCGATCGATGTGGATCGCCGCATCCCGCGGTTTGAAGGAGATTCACGGATCGGGACATTGCATGTCTCCACTGCAGATATCGAGGGCAATATCGTCACGGCGACCATCACCCAGGGCGGAGGATTTGGATCGTTTTTCACCGTTCCCGATACGGCGATCCTTCTTGGCCACGGCATGTCCCGATTGGACCCAAGACCCGGCCGTGCCAATTCCGTGGCGGCAGGTAAACGACCCCTTAACAATGTCGCCCCCATCATATCCCGGTTGCCGGATCGGGATATCGCGACGGGGATGCCCGGCGGCAGACGGATTATCAGTGTAGGGGCGCAACTGGCGCAACGGATGATTGATTTTGGCGCCTCACCCTATGAAGCGGCATCGGCGCCGCGTATGCATGTCCAGACGCATGAACCGATAGAAGTGAAAGGGCTGAGTCAGCACGTGATGGACGAAATGAAGGCTCTCGGTCATGAAGTGATGCCGGTTGAGTCCATAGGCCAGGCCGCCCATTGTGCGGAGTTTTTGCATGTAGAAAAACAGGTGCGAGCCGGGGGAAACTGGTGGGCGGCGGGAGTTTAGATATTGCAGATTGCGAAATTCGGATGGATGGTCCCTTTCGGGGACGCATCGAGCACCTCGTGATTGTAAAAAGAGAGGCAAACTATGAGTACAGATAAAGTGGCAGTCATAACAGGCGCAGGACGTGGCATGGGGGCGGCTATCGCGAGAGAATTGGCCGGCAATGGATATGCGGTAGCCGTCATGTCCCCCTCAGGGGCTTCGGAAGCATTAGGTAAGGAATTGGGCGGGATCGGGATGACCGGATCGGTGACCAGTCAGGCAGACCTGCAGACCCTGATTGATAAAACCATGGATGCCCATGGTCGGATAGATGGGGTTGTCAACAGTACAGGCCATCCGCCTAAAGGGGACCTCCTTGACATTCCAGACGAAGATTGGCATGGCGGCCTGGATATCAATTTTCTGAATGTGGTACGTATTTTACGGATCGTTACGCCTATCATGCAACAGCAGGGCGGCGGGTCGGTTGTAAATATCTCTACCTACGCTGCCTTTGAGCCCGAAATCCATTTCCCTGTATCCACACCGGTCCGCGCTGCCCTGGCCGCCTTTACGAAAATATATGCCGATAAATATGCGCGGGATAATATCCGGATGAACAACATCCTGCCCGGATTCATAGACAGCCTGCCAGAGGTAGAGATGTTTAAAAAACGCATCCCTATGGAACGATACGGCACGGTCGAAGAAATCGCTAAAACCGCCGCCTTCCTCCTGTCGCCGGATTCCGGATACATCACCGGTCAGAACCTGCGGGTTGATGGTGGGATTACGAGGTCAATATGATTGTCTGATTGTCTGATTGGTTAAGACAAGTGCTTTTGTTTTTCAGTCAACAAATCAACAAACCACGCAGTGCTTGCAACGTGTCCGCAGGACACGTGCCATCATACAATCAACAAATTTCCCCTGGGGATTTTATGAATAATATGGTACACGGAAAACACCGTCGCCTCCACCCTGTCCCCTTACGTGATGTGGTGATTGATGACGTATTCTGGGCGCCGCGCATCAAGATCAATCGTGAGCACACTCTGGCGTATCAGCTTCAGCAATGTGAGGATACCGGGCGTATCCGTAATTTTGATAAAGCGGCGGGTGTCGTGGATGGTGAATTCGAGGGGATCTTTTTTAATGACTCGGACCTGTATAAATGGATAGAGGCGACGGCTTACTCGCTTTCTACATATCCGGACGCCGATTTGGAAGAGAAACTGGATCAGGTTATCGTCCGGGTTGCCGCTGCACAGGAGGATGACGGCTATCTGAACACCTATTTTATTCTGGTTGAGCCGGATAAGAAGTGGACCAACCTCGGCGTCATGCATGAATTGTACTGCGCCGGGCACCTGTTTCAAGCTGCTGTAGCTCATTACCTGGGTACAGGAAAACGGACCTTGTTGGATGTGGCCTGTCGTTTTGCGGATCATATTGACGGCATTTTCGGACCGGAAAAGCGAAAGGGGATGCCCGGTCATGAAGAGATCGAACTGGCCCTGATGGATTTATACCGGGTTACCGGTGAAGCCCGATATTTTCACCTGTCTGAGTTTTTTATCGACCAGCGCGGCCAGCGTCCATCGGTCTTTGAGCAGGAGATCCATAATCCGGGTACCGGCGGCAACGTGGCGCATAACCGATCACATTTCATGGTTGGAGAGACCTACTGCGGGGCGTATGCCCAGGACCACTTGCCGGTTCGAGAGCAGCGTGAGGTCGTAGGGCATGCGGTTCGGGCGATGTATCTGTACTGTGCCATGGCGGATGTAGTTGGAGAAACGGGTGAACCGGCCTTACGGGATGCGCTGGAAAAACTCTGGCATAACGTGACCAGAGCACGGATGTACGTTACCGGGGGAATCGGGCCGTCTTCCCATAACGAAGGGTTTACCCAGGATTATCACCTGCCCAATACAACGGCCTATGCGGAGACGTGTGCCGCCGTGGGCAATATCATCTGGAACTGGCGTCTTCTGATGCTCGACGGCGAGGCCCGATTTGCAGATGTCATGGAACTGGCCCTGTACAACGGCTTTCTATCCGGTGTGGCACTGGACGGTACACATTTCTTCTATGTCAACCCCCTGCGTTCCAATGGGGACAGAGAACGAGAAGGCTGGTTCGGCTGTGCTTGCTGCCCACCCAATGTAGCCCGTCTTCTTGCCTCATTAGGATTGTATGCCTATGGACAGTCCGACGATGGCCTCTGGATGCATCTCTATATCGCCGGCCGGGTGAAGGTGCAACAAGCCGGTACGGAAATCACCTTGAAAACCGAAACCCGGTATCCCTGGCATGGCGAGGTGAAGATGACCATGAAGACGGATCAGCCGGTCGATTTTACCCTGTATCTTCGTATCCCGGATTGGTGTAGAGAGGCTTCGATCAGCATAAATGGATCATCCCAGGAGAGTAAGTCGGTGTCCAGCGCCTATACCGCACTTAAACGAACCTGGCAGAACGGGGATACCATTCGTTTGTCTTTGTCCATGCCCATTGAGCAGATAGAAGCCCACCCGAATATCACCAATAATCAAGGGAAAGTCGCCTTGAGACGGGGGCCTATGCTATACTGTCTGGAAGAAATAGACCATGACGACCACGTGCATGGTGTGATCTTACCAGAAGATCCCGGATTGGAGGCAGAGACCGCACCGGATTTACTGGGAGGTGTCACCGTTATCAGGGGCAAAGCACTGGCGCCGGACAGAGAATCATGGAACGATGAACTCTATCGCCCCTCCGGCCATACGGGATTCCGCGTGACAGACCTCACCGCCATACCATATTACGCGTGGAATAACCGAGGCAAAGGAAATATGACCACCTGGATTCATGAGGGCTGAAACAGCCCTCTCCCGAAAGGAATTGACATGACTTCACAGGACCGCGACTTTTTCGCACAGAACGGGTTCATCAACCTGGGCCGCATTCTCGACGATGAGGACGTAAGCTATTTCCAGAATCTATTCGATGAGGACCGGAAAAAATATCCCTACTTCTGGCATCCATACGGTCATCATCAGGAGGCCAATTACGATGGGCTCATTACAACGCCGAAATTCGACGAACTGATACGCCACCCTAAAATATTACCCATTATAGTAGAACTCATGGGCGGACCGGTCTGCTTTGGTGAAATCGGTCTTCGATCCATGGGACCCTATGACGGCGCGTTTAACCAGGGGTGGCATCGGGACAGGGCCCACTGGCATGAACATCCCCTGCGTATGGATTATATCCAGTTGATGGCTTACTTCACCGATGTAGACGAAAATACCCATTGCTTTTCTTTATCACCCGAATCGATAGATCAGCCGGTCCTCAAGGACAATCAGGAACAACTGGCCAGGGGAGGCGTCTACGACCTGCACGGCCCCGCAGGCACCTGCGCGTTGTTCAACGTCGCGGTATTACACACGGCGACCACGCGACCGACCCGGGCTACCCGTAAAACCGCGCAGATGTACTACGGCCAGAGAGGTCACGCGCCCCTGGCCAACGACTCCGCCATACCAGCGACGCTATGGCGCGATCATGCCGACCCGGAGACCCGCGCCTTCTACGGGGTGCTGAACGACCGGACCAAGATTTTTATGGAGGCCTTTGGCGTGGAGAGGTAATCAACAAAGCCCACCGCCTGCCCGTCAATAATATCTCTCTATAAGATGTGGCGTGCCGGGAAACCAGACCAGGTCGACGCCGTAAGACAGCGTGAGCCCCATGACATAACCTACCAGAATGCCCAGGAAAAAGGGCTGTCCCCGGCGATATAATTGGACGCCGCCGATACGAAGAATGAGCGTTTGAATCAGCCAGGCCATAAAAAACGTAAAGAAAGGCAGAATGATGGACTGGGAGGCTGTAACTGCCATGCCGATAGGATGCAAAGGCCACCAGGTCAGGGCGTACCGGGCAAAAGTCAACACCATGACCAGGCCACCACCCAGAAGAAAAAATTCGATCTCTGTAAAGGTGATTTGACGGGCATTATTTGTCCAGATGGGAATCAGATTGTAGAAGCCAATGATCGTCGCTGGGTAATTGTCTCTGAGATTCTGTGCGCCATAAGCGTAACCGGCCAGTATAGCATAGGTTGTAGATACCATCAAGCTAAGAAGGAAGGCCAGTGCGATCCACCGGAACAGTTGCCGCCCGGTCAGTCGATGCCTGGCACCCATTCAGGCTACATGCGCCGGCGCCACCATCGTGAAGGCACGCCAGTTTCGTGCAAATCCGCTGCCCAGCGCCATGACGGTCAGGTCCGATATCGACAGGTTTCCTGAACCAGCGATACCGACCGTGAATTCATGGGCATTGATCGGCAGGTCAATGGTAGCCAGGCCCGCCTCCGCGACAATCCGTGCCAGGGCCAGATAGAAGATGAACGTAAATAAGAGCAGCAACAGGACCCAGTGCATGGCCAGCCCGGCCTGATACAGCCAGAATACCGTATAGATCAAACCGGTTAAAAGACCAATCAGCGCTACCCGATAGGAGAAAAATTCACCGCTGTCGTCCAATGTATTCGTTCGATGCAAGACCTTCCGAATAACCTCCCGAATATGCCGCCGCGCCATCCAGAGCCCCCAGAGCGTGAACACCACAAGCCCGCCGACAGATTGTACGGAAACGAGGCCGCCTCGTATGACGGCGCCTGTCGCTGCGCCTATCCCGAATTGATTTAATACCCCGCGTTCCAAAATACTGAACAGTTCGAAAAACCAGACGCTGAACAACACCTCCACATTGACGAAATAGGACAGACTGAGGGTGAGCAGGTTGAGATAGATCGGAACGGCAGGAAATTCCCGTGCAATACGGAGTTGATAGACATCGTCGCCTGTGATCGGAATCCGTGGTGTCACATCCCAATAGGACAGGACATTCCATACCATGGTTAAAAAAGCCAGGCTGAAACCGATATGGAACATGCGGGATTGAAACAATACAGGTGTGCCGGCGCCCCGCTGTTCTCTTTCCACGCCGATCAATCGCATGGCCACCTCGCCAAGCGGGAAACGCAGCCGTTCGTGCTCCACCCACTGCTTTCGTAAGATGACCACCACACAAGCCCCCATCCAGAACAACGCAGCATAAAATGAAAACCACCAGAATAAGGGGATAATCCAGGGCATCCAGGGGATTGGCACGCCCTCCACAAGCCCTTCGATATATCCGGGAGAAGCCTGGCTATGGACTAAAAGCCATTCGGGGAGATATGGCTGGAAGGTTGCCCATTGATTTTCCGGTGTAATAAAATAGTAAGGGCCGCTGATAATCACCATAAGATAGCGTATCACTCCCCAATCGGGCACGGTAGAGGCGACAAGCCCCATGGAAAAGATGACAAGCAGTTCGGTGGTGGTCAGCGCACGCTGCGGCCTTATCGCTGCCACGGCGATGTTAGGGACAAGAATCAGCAGAAAAAATGGAATCAGCAGACAGGCCGGCAAATGAGGGTAGGTCAAATACGCATAGCCCTGTTCCATCGCCGCGAATTGACCCCAGAATGCGACCACGACGGACAGGGCGAAGCCGATGAATACGGCGCGATGGGTGATAGGAGGTGCTTGGTGCATTCGAGAGGAGGAGAGAAGAGGAAGAAAGGAAGTATGTAAAACAGCCTTTCTCAGCCTTTCTTCCTTTCTTCCTTTCGTTTTTTAAGCCAGCGCTTGTTCAAGGTCTTTGATAATATCATCCGTATCTTCGAGGCCGACGGACATACGGATACGATTGCCGCCGCCCTGATGGACGACGAGAGAGCCGACGTCTCCCAGGCTGACCCATGGTTTGCATAGGTCAACACGTTCGAAAAAACGGGTTATAACAGATTCATCCGCCGTTTCGAAGCTCACCATACCACCGTATCCCCGCCACTGCGCCCGGGCGATTTCGTGACCGGGCGAGGAGGGTAAGCCCGGATAGTAAGTGCGGTTCACCTTGGGATGTGATTCCAGAAACTCGGCCACGGCCTGCGCGTTCAAACAATGGCGATCCATACGCATCGGCAGGGTCTTGATACCGCGGAGAAGCAGAAATGAATTCATGGGGCTTAAAATACCCCCATAGGTATTACGGGTGCGAACGATATCCTGGCCTAACGCTTCATCCTGCGTCGTAATGATACCAGCGAGGGCATCGCCGTGACCGCAGAGGTATTTGGTTGCACTGTGCAGAACGACATCAGCGCCATGTTCCAGAGGATGAAACAAATAGGGCGTAAGGTACGTATTGTCGATGACCACCCTGGCGCCAGCCTCATGAGCCATACGAATAACCGTAGGGGCATCGATGGTATCAAGCGTCGGGTTGGCAAGCGGTTCAAAGTAGACGACATCCGTCTTTTTAGTCAGGGCAGCCTTTACCTGCCTCGTATCCCGCATGTCTATCATCTGCACGTCTACGCCTAAACCGGGTAACTCCTCCGTCATAAAAAGTTTGGTCCAGATATAAACGGTGTGATGACACACCACCCGCCTGCCGGTTCGGACAAGGGCCATCATGGTCTGACTGACCGCCGCCATGCCGCACGCGGTAGATATACTCCGCACGCCCCCTTCCAGTGTCCGCATTTTTTCTTCAAACGCATCTAAAGTAGGATTGCCACCGCGAAGATAACCGCCGCCTACTGTAGCCGCCTGATATATAGGCGTTGCTGAGGCTTCCTCCGATTCTCCTGCATGAATAGTATTGGTAATAAAACCGTGCTCGTCTGACATGGTTTATCCTTTATTTATTGCTGTTCACAGCCGCCGCTCAATCTCACGAATCATCCGGTTGATATCTTCACGACTGTTATAAAAATGCGTGGAAATACGGAATACCGGGATATCCCTGATGGTAAAAGCCGATGTTTCAATATGTTCGTCATCCCAGAGTTCCTGGCGGATTTTCTGAATATCGGCGCCTTCGATAGTGAAGGTAGTTATGAATCCGGACATCTCCGGGTCGGTGGGCGTCAGGATGCGGCAGCCTTTAAACCGTCTGATCCTTTCTTTCAAGTAACCCGCCAATCCCTGACAATATGCGCGTATTTGCTCCCATTCGATCTCTGCCTGGAAATCGAGGGCTGTGCCCAGTCCGATGAACGGCGTCTGGTCTCGCGTACCCATCATATCGAACCGACTCGCGTCCCCATCCTGGTTAGGTCGTGCATTACCGCCTAAAATAAGCGGCTCCACATGAGGTTGTGCGTCGTCCGAGACAAACAGGAATCCGGTTCCTTTCGGCGCCAGAGTCCATTTGTGCAGGCTGGACATGTAGAAATGTGGATTCCATTCATCCAATTTCAGGGGAACCATGCTCGTCGCATGGGCGCCGTCTACGATAACCCACACGCCCGCTTCTCGACCGAGTTCGATCAGTTCCTTGACCGGTACAGCGAGACCGGTGGACCAGTAGACATGGCCGAAAACCATAACCTGTGTTTTGTCGTTCAGGCCGCTTTTAAAGGTGTCTATGATCTGTTCTTTATTTCTGATTTCCAAGGGCATTTCCACCCGGCGTACAGTCAGGCCGTACCGTTCGGCAATATAGTCCCAGCAGGCATTTACCGCCCCGTATTCCTGATCCGACATGAGAATTTCACCGCCGGCCTTCCAGGTCAGGCCCTGGGCCGGTACGCTCATTCCCATGGTGGTATTTTGAACCAGCGCGATGCGCTCCGGGCGGGTACCGATGAAGGCTGCAAGTTTCTCCCGGGCCTCACGAACCATAGGATGGTAAAGCGGCTGGTATTTCAACGGGTTGCTGTCGAAGGCTTTTATGGATTCAGTGACTTTGTCGACCACAGGCTTGGGTGAAGGGCCGACCGAGCCGCCCTGCAGGAAGGTGGTCTCGGGATCAAGGTAGAACTGATCCCGGCGTATCGTCGCCCAGAATTGATCATCGTGGGGTTTCATATCGGTGGGTGTGTCGGTATTGTCCATTCAGGTCTCCCAATTGTTATAAACGGTTATTGTAGCAAGGGCGAATAAAATCAATCACCCTTACCTTTCGTCACCTTGCGGAACGCACGGATGACGTCATTGACATCCTGATCAGTCAAGAGGGGCGGCAACGATAGCATACGCGCCTTGTCCAGCAGTTGATTACTACGCGGTAACAAATTCGCCTTATATTCCATAGGGCTTTCGGCGTTGTACGGACAGGACCAGGGACAGCCTTCGGTGGTCACGGGGGCATTGCTTAATAAATTGGTCATATGCCGGTACTGATGGATCCCGCCATGCGGGCGAGATGCCGGAATCCCCTCTGCATTCAGGGCATCCATGAATTTTTCAGCCAGGTCCGCCGAATCATGAAACCAGGCGAGATAGGAACCGCTATCCCCGGTGGGATCTACAAGCCGGCGCAAATGAATACCCGGTGTTTTACCCAGCGCCTCACGCAGGCGGTGCTGGTGGCCCCGCATGGCGCCGACAAGGCCGGGTAGCTTGGCTAGCTGTACAAGGCCTATGGCCCCGCGCAACTCATCCATTCGGGCGCCCATGCCCCAGGTCTCAAACGGCGAATCCTGGGGAACGGAAATACCCTGCATATCCCGTTCGAACCCCATATCATGATAGCATATCGACCGGCGAAAAATCTCTTCATTACTGGTCGTGATTATCCCGCCTTCACCGGTCGTGAAATTTTTATTGTACTGTAAGCTCACGATCCCAACAGAGCCCATCGAGCCGACTACCTGACCTTCAATCATCGCACCGGCTGCTTGCGAGCAATCTTCAAGAACGGGAATACCATGCTGGTCTGCTATAGCCAGAATGGCCGGCATATCCGCGGCCGTACCGGCCATATGAACAGCGATGATCGCTTTGGTACGGGGAGTGATCCGTTGCGCCAGATCATCGGGATCCAGATTAAGCGTTTCGTCTATCTCCGCCAGCACCGGGATCGCCCTCAGATGGACAATCGCATTGACATCCGCAATCCACATAAACGCGGGGACGATAACCTCTGTGCCGGGGCCTACACCCAGAGCCGCCAGGGCGACAGATAGGGCTGTGCTGCCGCTGTGGGTCGCCAGGGCGAATCGGGTGCCCACATATCGGGCGTACGCTTCTTCCAGCTTATCAACTTTCCCAAGCGGTTTTTCACCGTAATACCGGAAGGGCGATTGGGACTCAATAACTTCGATCGCCGCCCGCCTTTCTTCCTCTCCGTAAGCTGTAGCACCAGGAACGAGCGGTGGCCAGGAAGCCGTGCGAACCGGGACACCACCGTTAATAGCTAATGGATCGGACATACATCCTCCAAAGAGATTTGTTGATTTGGTGATTTATTCTTGCCCATGTCTGATACCAATACGGCTTAGGTAAGAGAAAATATGAATGCCGATAATGCCTTGTAAATTGTTGTTACATATCTTCCTCTGTTTTGGCTTCCTATCGGATGGGCTTTGAATGATTTTAGTCTTTTCAATCACCCAATCACCCAATCACCATTTGCCTCACCCTTCCAGTTTAAATATCCTTATAGCATTCCCACCGAATATATTCTCCAAGTCTACTTTTGATGCGCCCAGATCCTGAAGAATGGCGGCCTGTGCTTCGAACACCTCCTGACGCCATCCTTTTGGAAACGCCGTAGAGTCCGACCCGAACAAAATACGGTCTGGGCCGAGTACCGCCAACGTCTTCTTATATACCTCTTTAAGCGTCAGGGAATACGGCATCAGATCAATCCATGAGTTGGAACTGGACGTGTCCACGCACACGTTGGGGCATTGGGCGGCGACCATCAGCATTTCATGAAAATATCCACAACCGAAATGAGGGATAATAAAGGTCGTATCCGGAAAATCTTTAGCGACGGGTAAAAGGTCAAGAGGATTGGACAGGCGCAAATCGAATTTGCTGACCAGGCCAAGCTTGTCGCGAATACCGATTTTGAGCAGACCGAAATGCACAAAAGTGGGGATCTTAGCTTGTGCAATCGCTTCATGAACAGGATAGACCTCCGGGGCGTCCACATGAAAACCATGCATAGCAGGAAATAACGTCACGCCCTTCAAACCCAGTTCGTTGACGGCACGGCGTATCCGTGTCTCTGCGATGTCCTGCGTCGGGTTGATCATGGCATAACCGCTCAGCCGGTCAGGATAGGTCTGAACGGCCCGGGCGGTCGACTCTTCATCCCACAGCCAACTGGTCACAAGCATCATACGGCTGATCTGCCGTTCGTCCATTTCTCGTATCCACCGGGTGGCCAGCGCGACAGGATCTGTGAAATCCATGTCCCAGCCCATAAGACGCAATAAGCCGCCGATGGCGTCATCAGGGGGAAACTGCGCTTTACCAAGGGCAGCGTATGCTGCTATAAAATCAGGTGAAAAGAAGTGGACATGGGCATCTACAACAGGCACATCTGGTAGAGGGCGTGTCATCATGAGATCTCCAGTTTTTCGGGCTGAGTGGTGCATACTGTCTTCGTTTGTTTGCCCTAAGACTATAACGTTCTGTCTCCCTCATTTCAAGTTGTTTTTACTTGACAAATTTTGGGTGGTTATGATTTTAGACTGGTATAGATTAATAATCCTGACCAACTTGTTACCGAACATCTATAACACCGACATGCACTTGGTAAACGTTCCTGTCCAGGATCCAGGAAATAGGATGGGAAATCATACGGTTTACATCTGCATTTTGCAAAGAACATGTGACCATCCGCCTGTACGACGCGTCAGACCGCGAGATCCGCGCGCCGGGTAACGCACCTAAGCCCGCCGGTTCATTTGTAGAATCAAAGAAAATGAGGATGTTGAAATGATGGCAGGTGGGCAGGTGGATTTATGCATTTTGCCTACTTGCCCACCTGCTGTCTTTAAAGGAGCATGATCATCGTGCGCGCTCGCTGGATTTTGTATATCTTATTGGTGACGGGAATAAGCGTCGGTTGTCGTGAGGAGGATCCTGAAGTGATCAACAAACTGGACCCACGGCTGAAGATGCAGATCGACAAGCTGGAAAACACCCGGTTATCGGTGATCTTGCACGCCTCTGCTGAGTTGACGGATGGCCAGCTTGCTACCCTGGAATCCTACAGCGTGGTCATACAGTCCCATGTAGGTACAATCTATGTCTGTCAGATCCCATTTCGATCCGTCATGGATGTGGCCAGAGAGAAGTTCGTCGTTCGCCTGGAAGCGCCCAAAGAATTGAAACCACAGTGAGGGGAACGGCGAAAGGATTGAAAGACGAAACAATTATGCAGATCTTAGCGTTTCAGTCTTTATAGGCCTGGAGCATTTTTAGCTTTGTCGTTTCGCAGCTTCGCCCCTTCCCCGGAGTTTACCTGCATGTCTCGAATTGTTGCCCTGCTGGCCGTTGTTGTTTTCTTGATTCCGAGTGTCTCGTTCGGCCAGTCGGTAGACAAATTAGATCCCATTTTAAAACGACTTGTCGCCCTGCCGGCAGCGGATATCCCCCCTTCGATAAAACCGGTGATCACGCAGGCCGGTGGTGAACCACGTATTGATGTTTTTATTCGGTCCTCCGGCGGAATAACTTTCTCGACACCCGGTGTGATTGTAAAGTCTGTCATCGGACATATCATCGTAGCATCCGTCCCTGTTTCGGTCCTCGAAGCCCTGGCTGTAGAATCCCACGTACAGTCTCTCCATGCTCCGAAAGTATGGGCGTCCACCCTGGATAAGAGTGTCCATGAAACCACTGCGGATACCGTCCGCAGCAATTACAGTGTCAAGGGAAAAGATGTTATTATCGGGGTCATTGATACGGGCATCGACTGGCAGCACCCGGATTTTCGTATGGCTTCCGACGCCTCCAAAACGCGTATCAAATTTCTGTGGGATATGAGCGATATCACCGGGCCACCGCCGACTGGATTTGGAAGTTCTGGTGGAACAGAATACGATGAAACCCAGATTAATGCCGCCCTGGTCGGGTCGGGTACGGTGAATGCGCAGGATCAGGCCGGCCATGGCACCCATGTGGCGGGCATCGCTGGCGGGTTGAACGGCATGGCCCCCGATGCGGATCTGATTATCGTCAAGGCGACGCGGTCCGGAGGGCAGAGTTTTACTTCGACGGATGTCGTAACAGCGCTGGATTATATAGACAAAAAGGCCACCTCGTTGGGCAAGCCTTACGTTGTCAATCTGAGTCTGGGGGGGCAGCAGGGACCGCACGACGGCCGCAGCACCGAGGCGAGCGCCATTGATAATCTGGTCGGTCCCGGCATTGAGGATAAAGTGGCGGTCGCCGCCGCCGGCAATGATGGTGATAACCGTATCCATGCACGAGGTATATTGAATGCTAATTCAGTCCTCTACGAATCCCGCAGCTTCACGGTCAATGGCAGTGTTCAAGTGTCGATCGACATATGGACACAGGTGTCTCCCAACACGCCGAATACGGTATTTGTACAGGTGACTGGGCCGCCGGATAGCATATCATTATCATTTGAGTCGTCAGGGTTTCCGCCTGCGGCCACTTCAGTCAGTAATCCCGATGGGAATGTGACTATATTCAGCAGCCCTTTTCCAGTAATATCTACCGGGACGGACATCAATTCTAATGTTCAGATCACGGTCAAAAAGACGGGCGTCTGGACCATCAGCCTTCGAGGCAGCAAGGGAGCCGGTTCAGGCCAGTTTGACATGTGGATTTACAGCGGCAATGCGGAATGGATTTCTGCCGATGGGGATTTTTCCAACCTGGTTGGATCTCCCGGCGCCTCCAACCATGCGATTACGGTCGGTGCTTATACGACCAAAAAGTCCTGGACGGATGCAGACACAAATCCACGTGCGATTGCAGCTACCGTCGGAGATCGGGCTTCTTTTTCGAGCCCGGGACCTACACGCGATGGTCGTCGGAAACCGGAAATATCCGCGCCGGGCCAGCTGATCGCTTCGTCGTTATCACGTGATGCGACATCAGGTGGGATATTCAACGCCAGTCATATTCTGCCGGGGAATCTGACCGCCATCGCGCAGGGAACCAGCCAGGCCACCCCCCATGTAACCGGCGCCGTGGCCTTATTGATGGAACAGGCCCAGCGGGATTCCGTCACCCTTGACGCCAGAATCGTTCGGGATGCGTTGCAGGCTTCTGCCCGTTCCGATGCAAGTACCGGCACGGTACCCAACGACGAGTGGGGGTTCGGGAAAATGGATGTGGACTCCTTATTTCGGCACCTGTTGGGTCCCCCGAAAGAGCCTACGGCTATCGCGCTTACCGCCTTTACTGCGGAAACCGTGGGTCGACGTATACGGTTGGATTGGACGATTGCCGATGTATCCAATCATGCCGGGTTTCATATATTCCGCTCGCAGACGCCGGGCGTAGATCATCGGGAGAAAGTCAACGGTACGCTTATTACGGGCGGACCGGTGTTACAATTTACGGATGTTCCCCCGAAACCAGGCATTTATTATTACTGGCTGGCGGATGTGGAACGTACCGGTCACACGACGTTTCACGGCCCCGTTGTCGTCACATATAAAAACATACCTGCATCCTTTCGTCTCGCACAAAGTCGCCCTAATCCTTTCAATCCCAGCACGACCATAGAATATGACCTTCCTCGTGCTGAGCAGGTGGTCATCCGCATTTACGATATCCTGGGCCGTGAAGTCCGGACCCTGGTCAATGAACGTCAGGCGGCCGGTTTTTACGAAGTGGTATGGCATGGCAGCAATCAGCAGGGTCAATCGGTCGGCAGCGGCGTCTATCTGTATACCCTCAACGCCGGTGATTTCCTCCAATCCAGGAAAATGACATTGTTGAAGTGACCCCTTACCTTTCTGTTCCTTAAGACGCTCCATGCGACCTACTCGACAATCTATACTCACCTTCATGGGGCAGGCCGAATACCGTCCGATGCGTATTCGAGACCTGGCTCGGGCGCTCAAGGTACGTCAGGATGCCTATCGCAATTTTCGCCGTCTTGTGGTGGAGATGGTAGACGACGGCGAACTTGTTGAATTACGGCGTAAACGGTATGGTCTGCCGGGTAAAGGTGGTTTTGTGACCGGACAGGTATGCGGGCACAGGGGCGGATTCGGTTTTGTGTCGGTCGAATCAGACGACCCCGATGTGTATATCTCCGAAAAAGCCATGGCCCGGGCGTTGCACGGCGATACCGTGATGGTCCGTGTGTTGGGCCGCCGCCGAGGTTTGAATCCTGAAGGAGAGATCGTTAAGGTTCTGGAGCGCACCAAGGAAACAATAATCGGCACCTTCCACCGCCGGGGGAAAAACCGTTATGTTCTCCCGGATGACGGCCGCATCCATCAGAACATCCTGATTGATCCTCAGGACGACGCAGGTGCGGCGCCCGGCCAGAAAGTAGTCGTGGGCGATACCTCCTGGTCTTCTAACCAGCGATTTCCGTCCGGTAAGATCACCGACGTGCTGGGTTATCCTGATGATCCGGATCTGGACATACTTTCTCTGATCCGCCAGTATGATTTGCCGCTGGATTTTTCCGCACCGGTCTTAGCAGAAGCGGAACAGATTCCGGAAACAGTGCCGGATGACATGACAGCAGATCGTCTGGATCTTCGCACCCACAGAATTTTCACGATTGACCCCGCCACTGCCCGTGATTTTGATGACGCCGTTTCTATCGAACAGCTACCTGATCATGCCTATCGACTGGGGGTTCATATTGCCGATGTATCGGCATATGTACCTGAAGGCAGTCTGATCGACAGGGAGGCGAACTATCGCGGCACGAGCGTGTATCTGGTGGATCGTGTCCTGCCTATGTTGCCCCACCGGCTGACCAATCGGATCTGCTCGTTGAATCCCGGTGTAGACCGTTTGACCGTGTCTGTTATCATGGATATAAAGGCCGATGGGGAGGTGCGATCTTACGTCATTCGGGAGAGCATCATCCATAGCAAACGGCGTTTGACGTATGAGGAGGCCCACACCCTGATTGACACGGGACCTGATGATGATCCGGTCGTCCGGGATCTCCGCCTTTTGCAGAACTTGAGCCGGATGCTCCTGGAGAAACGGCTTGCCCAGGGCGGGTTTGATTTCGATCTGCCTGAGCCCGTGGTGGTTCTTGACAAAAACGGCAAGCCGACCGATATCCATTTATCTGAGCGCCTGGACAGTCATCGACTGGTAGAAGAGTGTATGCTGATGGCCAACCAGGTTGTCGCGCGTCACCTGGCACATCAGGATGTACCGGCAATATATCGTATTCACCCCAAACCGACAGGCGAGAAATTGACGAATTTACTGACGACGCTCATTGGATTCGGCTATACACTTTCTCCCGCTGATGTAACACATCCCAAAAAGCTCCAGCAGTTTCTTTCGTCCATTCAGGGGCACGACGATTACCGGATCATAAATACGCTGATCGTTCGTGCCATGCAAAAGGCGCAATACGCCGTTGAGAACATCGGGCATTACGGGCTGGCATTTGAAACCTACACCCATTTCACCTCCCCTATTCGTCGGTATCCAGATCTGCTGATTCACAGATTACTTCGGATCTATACGGCCGGCATCCCGGCGACAGATCAACTCGATCAGATGGAACGGTCTCTTCACAAGGCTGCGGCCATCTCATCACGCCGGGAGAAAATTTCAGAAGAAGCAGAGCGGGAATCCATTAAGATAAAGCAGGCGGAATTTATGGAGGATAAAGTCGGCCAGGAATTCGACGGAGTGGTATCGGGCGTTATTTCTGCCGGTGTGTTCGTTGAGTTGACGGATACATTGACCGATGGGCTGATCCCAGTAGCCGCGATGGAAGATGATTATTATATCTTTGATAAAGACCGAAAACAGCTTGTAGGAAAACGAACCCGCCTTGTACTGGGATTAGGCGCAAATGTTCGTGTCCGGTTGTTACGCGCGGACCGACGGTTGCGCCAGATTGATTTTGCTCTGATTAAGGCTGATTGGCGTAAACAATCTGCGGCAGAAACAAGAGAAATGAAAAAAAGAACACCCGAGTCGAAAAATGACCGAAACAAGTCGAAAAGGGTTCCGGGAAGACGAAGAAAAAGAAGGTAGGCAGAAGGGGGTTTTCCCCTTGACACCGGATCGTGCCCTTCGTATCTTAAAGCCGTCAATCGGGGCTGTAGCTCAGTTGGGAGAGCGCTTGAATGGCATTCAAGAGGTCAGCGGTTCGATCCCGCTCAGCTCCATTTCTGCAACACCTTAGTATCATTTCTATCTGCTTCTATGGAATCACTATGAGGCGTGTCGGCCAGCACGCGTTTGTATCCGCTTTCAGCGCAAGTTGTCCCCTACCTACAGCGCTTATGATGATATGGTCTTTCTATTACAACCTACCTGAAACATCCTTGAACAATATTTCGAGCTATTTACGCCGGACACTGCTCTGTCTGTGCATTATATTCGGCGTTTCCTCACCCGTTTTCTCCCAACCTGATCCCAAGTTGGTCTATCCAGTCTCCGGTTATCCAATCGGTTTATTTCTGGCCGAAGCGTATTATCTATCTGGTCGCCAGGCCATGGACTCTGAGGATTGGGTTGAGGCCCAGGCCAAAATGGATGAGGCCTCTAATTTAATATGGCGCGCCGATCTGCAAGCCATGCCCAGAGGATATATCGGAGAATGGCGTGCGCTGCGCAATGACATTGAGGTCGCACTCCAGAAAATAGGACGGCAGCGTGCCGCCGTATCCATGGCGTTTTCAGAAACCGATTCCGTCTATCCGGAAGAGAGGGCCCATGAGACCGGCTTTTCTCTTCTGATCCCCATATTGTCGAAAAACAATCTGTACACGGGACATGAACCACCCCTGCCCGATTTCAGTCGGTTTGATTTACCCATTGTGCTCAATGCAAGGGTGAAACAAGCCATCTATATTCTCCAGAATGAGGCGCATTTTTTATATAACGCCTGGTTGAATCGGACCAGCTATATCCCGATGATCAAATCCATGCTCTCCAGAGAAGGCTTGCCCAACGATCTGATCTATGTGGCCATGGTTGAAAGCGGTTTTCGGCCACGAGGCTATTCTTCAGACGGGGCTGCAGGCTTATGGCATTTGATGTGGCCGGATAGCGAGCAATATGGTCTGGATCGCACGGAATACATCGATGAGCGGTTCGATCCCAAGAAATCTACACGGGCAGTTATCCACCATTTCAAGGCGCTATACCGGGAATTCGGTAGTTGGGAGCTTGTCCTGGCGGCGCATCATGCCGGGGCAGATCCTATTCGGACAGCCGGGGCAGGCAATATATGGCAAATGGATCTGCCGCGACATACCTTATCCTTCGTCGCATTTGTTATGGCCACTGCGATTATATCCAAAAGTCCGGTAGCGTATGGTTTTAAAACAAAGGCGCAGTTGCCGTTGACTTACGAAACGGTTCCGGTTGTACAGGATTGTGATCTGGATAGTGTGGCATTGGGTATGCAAGTTCCTTTAGAGCAACTGAAAATGTTGAATCCGGAGTTGCGACAATGGCGGGCATCGGCAGGTTACACATTGAAAATCCCTATCGGTACACAACCACAATATCATACCTGGGCGGGCATCGAACCGGCGGTGCGTGAACCTTCGGAGATAACGGTATACAGAGTACGTCGGGGGGATTCCATTCTGCGTATTGCCCGGCGCTTCGGTGTTCGTTCCGATGATATTATCTTAGAAAATGAGATCCTCCGTCCCGACCGGCTTAGAATCGGTCAGGTACTATATATTCCAACCTACGGGACCACGAAAAGAATAAGTTCAACGAGATCAGCATCCACGCGGACAGCGTCTGTTCGACCTGTCGCGCCACCTGATCCGAAAACGCACACCAAATTGACCTACCGAATCCGGCGGGGCGATACGCTGGAAAGGATCGGTCGTAGGTACCGTGTCGCCATCTCAGAAATACAGGCATGGAATACCTTGCGCGATCCCGGAGATATCCTTGCAGGGCAAAGGCTGGTGATCTGGATACCCACATCAAAAACCTCCCCTCCCGGGCAGGATACGCCTGTCACTGATGGTGCGACTATAGTATACACGGTTCGGCGTGGCGATACGCTCTGGGATATCGCCCGCCAGCATCAGGTCACCGTAAGCGCGTTACTTGCCGCCAACAGATTGAATCGACGGGCGGCCATTCATCCTGGTGACAAGCTGAGGATTACCGTAAGCAAATCGAATTAAGAGGATGTCCGAATTCCTCCCTTTCTGTTATATCCCAAAATTAAAAAAGTCATTGACATTCTTACGATTCCGTGATATACTGTGCAGGCATTTTACCGGAATCACGACAGCGTTTTTTTTACTGTGCAGGCTATTAATTATAGATCACATTGTTCGGAAGAAGCACTGTATCCCGCTATCGTGAGGCAGCCCGTATGGCGGGTTTAATCGGAAGACTGGACATTATTAAGAGAGCGGGCGAAGACGTGACAGATGGATCGACTGTTACCGGTCCAATGTTTTAAATCTAAGGAGATTAACATATGACTAAGGCCGATATCGTGGCCCGTATTGCTCAGAATACGGGGATGACAAAAGCGGATACTGCAGAAGTCCTGGATGCCTTGCTCGAAACGATTTCGACAGCGTTGGAACGGGGTGAAAAAATAGAAATGCGGGGATTTGGCATTTTCAAGGTAGAAAAACGGAAAGCCCGCGTAGCCCGCAATCCGAAGACCGGAACGGAAATCAGGATTCCGCCACGTGTCGTGCCTGTTTTCAAGCCGTCTGACCGTCTGAAGGCTCGGGTGCAGAAGAATTAGCGTAAACTGGACAAACAGGAGGTTAATGTGCCTAGTGGGAAAAAGAGAAAACGTACCAAAATTGCCACACATAAACGCAAAAAGCGATTGAGGGCGGATCGTCACAAGAAGAAGAGGTAACACATAAAAAAAGCGCTATCAAATTTTGATAGCGCTTTTTTATTGACAGGTGGGAAAATGCTGTGACTTTTTATGCCTGCTTGCCCACTTAATCACCCTACCTCAGCTCCAAATATTCCTTACCAATATAAACATCTGTAAAACTAAACGTTTTACCGCCGAACTTATTCCTTTTAAGGCCCTTTATCCAGGGTTTGTACAACGCGTTGGTCACGGGGTGATAGATAAATACACCACCAGCTTCTTCGACCAGAATACGCTCAGCCTGCCGATAGATATTCGTACGTTTTACAGTGTCTGCTTCCCGATCTGCTTCTTCGAGTAAACGCCCGAAGGCTTTATTCGTATAATCATGACGGCTGCGGCCGCGTTCTCCCGGCCGCCAGATCATATCCAGCATATTTTTAGGATCGCGGTAATCTGCGAAAAAAGGGACCAGGCCCAGTTTGATGTTCCAGTTGAACATATTGCTGGTAAATGCCGGATAGTCAGCGCTTCGGAAGGTGATACGAATACCCAGGTACTCCTGTAGCATACTCTGGATCACTTCTGCGACCAGGCGCGTCTCCGGATTGGCCTGACGGAGCCACATCTCCATCGTTGGGAAGCCGCGTCCATCAGGGTACCCGGCTTCCGACAGCAAGCGCCGGGCAAGTTGGGGATCAAACCGTTGGACATAGCTGTAGTTTTCATGGGCGTCAAAGGTTCTGGGCAACATAGAATAGGCCGGGGTAGCTGCACCCTGCAAGATGACATTGGAGATGGTATTACGATCGATCGCATGGGCGATGGCCTGACGTACTTTCATATTATTGAAAGGTGGCTCATGGGTGTTGAAAAAAACATACCAGGTCCCGTCCGCAGGCGTGGAAACCATTTCCGAACTCAAAATGGGATCCTGCTGAACCCGCCTCAGTTCGTTGGCCTGTACATTGGCGAAGCCGACTTCATCATTCTCATAGGGTAACAGATTGGCGGCAGAAGGATGACGGAAGGTACGATGTAGGTTCTCAACATATCCTTTGAGTGGCCCATCATAATAGGGGTTCAGGGTGAAGGTCATGTGACTGCCGGTCTGCCATTCCATTAATTGGTAGCTTGAATTGGTCACACAGTTCCCTGCTTCGGTCCACCTGGTGCCATACTTCTCTACCTGCCACCGGGGTACCGGCATGGAGGTCGGGTAGGAAAGAATCAGACCAAGATAGGGGGCGGGATGATCGGTTTCGATTTCCAGGGTATACTCATCTTCAACCCGAACACCCAAAGTATACGGATCAGCATCTTGATTCTGGTTATAGTATTTCGTGCCTTTAATACCATAGTAAAAGGCCGCATAGGGGTTGGCGGTTTCGTAGGATAAGGATCGACGATAGGTATATAGAAAATCATAGGCCGTCACCGGGCGCCCATCGCTCCATTTTCCTGTTTTTCTCAGATAGAAGGTCCACGTTTTGCCGTCCGCCGAGGTCTCCCATCGCTCTGCCGCCGCAGGTATCAGATCTCCATTTTCGTCACGTCCCAACAATGTTTCGAATAAAAACTCATTCCATTCGCCAACATAGAGGTTGACACTGACATCCAGGCTGGCAGGTTCATCCCGCATAAAATGGTACGTCTGATAGGCAAGCGGCGCAGCGTCCAGTGGTAACACTTTGCCTATGGCGTTGACCAACGGCGGAACGGCTGAAGAAGACAGAACCGCAACCGTGCTAAAGGCGGCGCTGGCCCATACGACCAGCAGGACCTTCCGCAGGCGGGGGGAGGGTGTCATTTCTTTGCTCCTTATACTTATATCTGGCGTTTTTCCGACCAACGCTCGCCGACAAGGCGGACAGCCAGGCGCAGGGCAGCGCCCAGGTTTTCATCATTGGCGATGCCCTTGCCGGCGATATCAAACGCCGTCCCGTGGTCGACAGATGTACGGATGATGGGCATGCCGAGGGAAACATTGACGGTTCGATCAAAAGCGATGGCTTTCACGGGAATATGTCCCTGATCGTGGTACATGCCTACGATGCCGTCGAATACGCCTTGTTGCGCCCGCAGAAATACAGTGTCGGGGGGCAGCGGCCCCAGAATATGCCAGCCTGCTGCCCGGGCTTTTTCAAGCGCAGGGATGATAATTCGTATCTCCTCGTCTCCGAACATACCCCCCTCGCCGGCATGCGGATTGAGACCGCAGACCGCGATGCGCGGCGCTTTGATGCCCATATGTTGTAACGCCTTGCCTATGATCTCAATAGTAGCCAGGATTTCTGTTTCGGACAGAAGTGCAATGGCCTGGCTGAGAGAGACATGGGTGGTCACATGGGACACCAGCATGTTGTCGAAGGCCAGTGTCAGCCGGTATTGTTCGGTGCCGGTCAATTCAGCCAGTAATTCTGTATGTCCGGCATATCGATAACCGGCCAGGTTCATCGCCTCCTTGTTAAGCGGCGCCGTCACCACGGCCTGGATCGTCTCCTCCATAGCCAGATGCGTCGCCCGGATGACCGATTCTACCGCCAGCCGGCCGGCGGCTTCCTGAACCTGGCCGTGAACCAGACTGGCCGTATCGATATCCAGAACGTTCAACACATCTATAGTCCCGTCCTTGAAATGCCCCTCCGAAGGATGATTCACAATATGGATGTCCAGCGATCTGGAAGCAAATTTGAGATGTTGCCGGATCACATCGTCATGACCAATTACAAGGGGACGGCTCATGGCGTATATATCTTGATGAGAAAGGATTTTGACGATAATCTCAGGGCCGACACCGTTTGGATCGCCGATGGTAATTCCCAAAATCGGTCTGTCTGTTGACACCGCGCTGATTTTCGATGGAGCCTGCAGCCGTCGGATGGCCTGATATAACGTCTGTTCATCTCCGAAAGCCCCTGGCTTGGTGATTACGGGCAGGTCTTCATACCGACCACCGAGCATGGAAGTAACCGCCACCCCCTTATGGATCGCATCGATAATGCGCGTGCCGTATCCGCCGAGATGCTGAACCACCTGATTTGCCGTTTCACCGCCGGTGAGCACCAGGCCGCCGGGTTCTATTTCATCTAAAATGCGTTCTGTGATCGTACCGATCGCCGTGGCCAGCATCTTTACCAGGTTATGATCGGGCATCTGCTTTTTCAGTTGCGACATCCAGGTCTTGAGTTCGGCTTCTTCTTCCGGCGCCAGCGCTACGATCATCTGGTGACCTGAGGACAATTCGGTCACCACAGACTTCACCACCCGGTTGACTTCGTTTTCATGGCCTTGATCATCCAGCAGATGGATCGGATCAATACGGCAGATCCTCACATCCGGTTGCTGTCCGGCGAATATGATTTGTTCTATGGTCACGGGATGAATACTGCCGGCTATAACAAGCGTCGGCCCGGTGAAGACACGACCGTTCCGGGGATATGGTGTTGAGGGCATCCGGGATTTAGCCATCCGTTCCGCAAGGAGATAGGCCATGCCGGCGGACCCACATAATAAGGGCAGGTTCCCCATTGCTTCGGCTGCATCCAGGAGAACAGGCCATTCATCGGTCATCGCCATGTCCACGATCACAATTGATTTTCCGGATTGAACGGTTTCTTCGAGATGCTTTTGAATGGATTTCGAACCATCAAGGAGCGCATTCAGTTCAAGATGGGTGATGATTCGGCGCGACTGATGACGAAGCAGATCCGGTAAATAGGCACTACGGAGTATGGAGCCTGACCCACCGGAAATGGGGAGATCTTGTACCGGTTTTCCGTTCAGTAAATGATAGCCGCCGATAGTGGTCCGGCCGATATCGGGAAAAGCCGGTGCACAAATGGTCAGCGTATGTCCAAATAAGTCTGCAACCACATCGATTTCCCGGCCGATGTGCCCACGCAGGGTCGAATCTATTTTTTTGTACAACAAGGCGGTTCCCTGCGCCTGTTGTATGGCCTGACAGCATAACCGGACCCGCTGCTCCGCCTCATCTACGCTGCCGTCGCGGCTGTCCGTATTCACCACAATGAAGTCTGCCTTGATGTCCTTCAATTTAGAGAAATCAGATACCACAACCGTATGAAAACTCTGCAGGGCGAAAGGGACGCCGACATCATTGGCGCCGGTGAAATCGTCAGCAAGAATGAAATGAGGGGGATGGGTCATGGGATGGTGATCATTAATCCAGACCCACCTGTGCTTTGATTTCTTCCCAGGTGGGTTCGATGGGGGCAGGTTTGTCGACCAGGGAGGCGATCACCTCAGGCCATTTGGCGCCGGAACCGGTGACCAGGCATACAATGGTCTGGTCTTTGGACAGGCGGCCCTCGCGTGCGGCTTTGATGGCGCCGGCTACAGAGGCTGCCGATGAGGTCTCCACCAGATATCCGCTCCGGGCAAGCAGCCGAACGGCCTCAATGATTTCATCTTCTGAAACGTCGATGGCGTCACCGCCGGAATCATATATGGCCTGAAGCGCCGGCTTACCGCCCGTATCATCTCGAATCGACAGGGCAATAGACTGCGGGTCAGGATGCACAATCACATCTTGCCGGCCCTGCTGAAACGACTGTACGTACGGGTTACATCCTGCAGGCTGGACGCCGTGCATGACAGGATGCCGATCGCTCAGGTGAAGTTTTTTCAACTCGGTATACCCCTTCCAGGGACCGAACAACGAATCACCGGCTGCAATGGGACAGAACATATGGTCCGGAACCTGACGGTCTAATTGAATATAAATTTCAAAGGCAATCGTTTTGTACCCTTCAATGCCATAGGGTGTGCCGTTAGGCATCGGCTCCATAGTCGTTGAGGGATAAAAGCCATGCTCATTGATCAACATTTCCAGATACTGAAACCGATTCTCCAGTACGAAGGGATGGCCGCCGTACATGCGGATCATGTTTCGTTGGAGTTCGGATGATTCCGAGTGGCACAGGATGACGCAGGTATCGATGCCCGCCGCCGCCGCATAGGCTGCCGTCGAGGCGCCATGGTTACCCGTCGTGCTGGAAGTCACTTTTGTGAAACCCATCGAATGGGCCATAGATAGGGAGGCGGCATGAAACCGGTCTTTAAACGCCCAGGATGGATTGGTTGTTTCGTTTTTGATATACAAATTCTGAAAACCAATTGTCTCGCACACCACGCGAGGCCGCACCAGCGCCGTATTCCCCTCGCCAAGCGATATTTGCTGATCAGGGTCTTTTACAGGCAGGACCGCTGCGAAACGCCATATGCCGTGCCCCGGCTTCGCCCACGTCTCCACATCGAAATCAGCCGCAATGGCTTCGTAATCATAGGCAACGGTCAGGGCGGAGGTGACCCCGGTATCCTGACAGGCCGGACAGCCGTAAAACATCGGCCCTAAGGGATATTGCGCGGCACATTGCGTACAGATGAGACCGAGAACAGACATGAGAAATGGTGATTTGGTGATTGATTCCGCTACGCGTCATCGAAAGTAAGGAGCGCCTCTTCGAGGTATTATTAAAACACGCTTCGCTCGCTGTGCTTTTTGGTGACTTGGAAAACAAAAATAATGGTAATCAGACTAGGTTCGGCACAGGTGATTGTCAAGTAATTTCGATCATGAATTCTTTCAAAATGGTCGCAGGAATTAAGGGGAATAACCTTTGATTTTTTAATTTACCAATTCACCAATTCACCAATTCACCATTTGTTTTATCTCTGTTGACAATCACCCCTCTATATCACTACTTTAGTTGACCTATATTCCCATGGTTCCGGAGGATTGAATGAACATCCGTTATGAAGGACGCGAGTTACAGGTTGTTTTCGAGGGACGTACCAATCGGTCCAGGCCTCGCAGCGTTCGGAATGAGTCCTTACAAACCAGATTGAAGCAGACGCTTGAGCGTGTGGCGCCGAATGTGGAGGCCTACGAGGTGGTGGTCAGCGCCTGGCTACCGGGTGACCATCCACCGGGACACCAGGGCGGTTATTGCCAGTATTCGAACCGTACCCTGCATCTGGAAGATGTGGATGATCCGAAGGACGCTATCGTCTGGAACCGCCTGATAGAAACGGCCTTGCACGAGCTGGCGCATTTGATACACGGCCCATCAAACGATCCCCATGGTCATACCTGGATACACATATGCGCCCGATTGCTGGCTATAGCCCATCAAAATAAGGTATACAATTACCAACTGGCCCAACAGCATAACATGGCAGGTTCCGACGCGTATCGATCTCATCTTATGGAGCAGGTTGAGACGCTCGTCTCTGATACTTCTTTACCGATCCATTACTAATCAGATGATATGAATTCTGACTCTATCGGTTTTTTAATCCTTGGAATAATCATCTTAATCATTGGCGCGGAGTTATTCGTCCGTGGCGCTTCGAGAATGGCCGCTATACTGGGCATATCGCCGCTGGTGGTCGGCCTGACAGTGGTGGCCTTCGGAACCAGTTCACCGGAGATAGCCGTCGGTCTCCAGGCCAGTCTGGCCGGCAACCCCGGGGTTGCCATAGGCAATGTCATCGGGAGCAATATTACTAATGTGTTGCTGATTCTCGGCCTGTCGGCTGTGATCATGCCCTTAACCGTGGCTTCTCGTTTGATTCGTTTTGATGTCCCGATTATGATAGGTGTTTCAATACTGTTGCTGATTTTCAGTTTGAGTGGCGGCATCGGGCGAATAGAAGGGTTATTTTTTCTGCTGCTGGCGATCGGCTACACCAGTTTCGTAGTTATCGCAAGCCGTAAAAAGAGCAAAGCGGTCAGGACGGAATATGAAAAAGAATTCGGTCCGTCTGAATCTTCCGGTATCAAGACATGGACGTTTAATATCAGCCTGATCCTGCTCGGGTTAGGCGGGCTTGTGGTCGGTGCGGATTGGCTCGTGGAGAGTGCGGTTGCCCTTTCTCGCGCCCTGGGCATCAGCGATCTGATTATTGGACTCACGGTCGTTGCCGTAGGAACTTCCCTGCCGGAAATCGCCACTTCGGTTATCGCCACTATCCGAGGGGAACGGGAGATCGTCATCGGCAATATCATCGGCAGCAACATTTATAATATTTTGCTCGTCCTGGGTTCGGTCAGCCTCATTACCCCTGGGGGACTGCCGGTCCCTTCGGCTGCATTGAATTTTGACATCCCGGTGATGCTCGCTGTGGCCATCGCCTGTCTGCCAATTTTCATTACGGATGACAGTATCACCCGTTGGGAAGGATTCCTTTTTCTGGGCTATTATATCGCCTATATCCTCTGCCTGGTGCTGGCAGCACAGCAGCATGCCGTATTGCCGTTTTTCAATACGATTATGCTGACCTTTGTCATTCCCCTGACCGTGCTGACGCTGTTTATTGTACTGCATCGCTCGTCGCGACAGGGCAGAGTGAAGAGTATAGAGCGATGAAGATCCCGGATGCAATGGCTATATGTACCACATAAAAAAGAAAAGGCAATAGATGAGCCATCCATTGCCTTTTCTCGAAACTCAGAACTCGGAACTATCTTTTTTAAATTCTACCAGTAATTGAGCTTCATCAGCACCACATTATCCGCCGGGGCGTCGAACACACCACGGAAGTTACGTCCGAACGAAGCATCTCCAGGAATACCTTCCCCACTTCGTGCCTGGCTCCAGACGACAAACAGCGTCCTACCGGGGCGGTATTCCCATCGGACCACGGCATTTATATTCATAGACCGGTTATTGAAATCGGGATTATCTGTATAAAGCCCGCCAGGCAGGACGCCGAACGTTCTCGGCGCCGTCGGGTGCATTTCCAGGGATTATTCCCTCGGATAGCCATCCAGCCATTCAAATTATGTACATTGGATCGACGCTGAAAACCGAGGAGCTTGGTACCAAAACCAGGGCTGAGACTTTCAAAACGAATATTGCCGCCGATATGATCTCCGCCGTTCTTGGACAGCCGAAGCTGATTCCCATACCAGTTGACCGGCGGCCCTGACCGGTGCGACTTACCGCTACCTGACCGGTGAGGTTGTACTAATAACCAGAAAGTTCAGGCGCCTGTCCAGGCCGCTTGTCGTTGCTGGTCTCTCTGTACTGCGGGCGCCATGGGTGGCGACAAATCCGATGGATGAATTGTTCAGGATATCTTTCTTGAGTCTGAGGATGTTATAGGTCGCCAGCGGCTCGACCAGGTCGCTATGTCGGATGCCGAGGGAATCCGACACAATAGCATGTTCCTCAGCATAACGTAACGGATGCACTGAACGGCCGTTTGTGTAATCATCTTTTCGCATGTGCCCACATGCGTACACACCATCCTGCCTGCCATTTAGCCTGAAATTTGCCGCAACGTGTTAATAAAGGCTTCGTTTTCTTCCCTGGTTCCTATGGATACACGAATATGATTTTTTACGCCCCAGTTTCGATCGGCGTTACGAACATATACGTTCTGTTTCGCCAGATCATCTGCGATCTTTTTCGCGTCACCGACGTGGACCACCATGAAATTGGATTGGCTTCGAACGTACGAAAGTCCAAGCTTATCTAATTGCTGATAGAGATATGTACGTCCTTCTCGAATGGCGGTCTGAGTCGCTTCAATATGGTCTTTATCTTCCAATGCCGCTGTGGCGCCGTGGATAGCGAGGGGTGAAGGGAAGCTCGTATATAGCCAGAAATTCTTCACGGTCTCCGGCATGGCCATGGCATAACCGATACGCAAACCGGGCAGACCATACACTCTGGAGAAAGTCCGGGTCACCAGCACACGGGGCCGAGAAATGCCGATATCGGCCATACTCCGGTATCCCGGTTCATCAACGAAATCAATGTACGCCTCGTCAATCAGTACTGTGACATGGTCCGGTAACCTGTCGACAAACTGTTCCAGATCAGTTCGAGGAACGATGGTGCCGGTCGGATTATTAGGGTTTGTGACCACCACCAGACGGGTGTCATCGGTCACCGCCTGCCGCATAGCCTCCAGGTCATGAGTCATATCCGGGGCCAACGGTACGCGGGTTACCTTCACATTTCTACCGAGTTCCTTTTTCAGAAATTCGCTGTATTCACTGACCTCACTATATGCCGGCGCCGCTTCAATGACCTCACCCCCATCCATCAGATAGACCATGGATGCCGCTTTGAGTAAATTCGCTGAACCGTCACTCATGTAAATACGGTTGTGTTCCCGCCAGAAAGTTTGCTGGTCTTCTCTTTTAGAAATATCCAGACCCTCTATCTTTACGCCGGCCAGAGTGTTGAGTTTAAAAAACAGGGCTGAGGCATCGGAGCCATACCGGTTCGTCTCATGCAAATGGTCGCGGATCGCTTTCAAGGCGAGTGGAGACGGTCCCAATGGATTTTCGTTGAAATTCAGGCGGACGAGACCTTTGGCCACGCCGGCCCCCTCGACATCTACCGGCGAAGTCCCCTGGGCCATCATCAGGGCCAGAACCTCGGGCGTATTCGCCAGGGCCATGACGCCTACGCCTCCAGCGGCCGTCTGCTGTAAAAATCGACGCCGAGGAAAATGACTGGGATCGGATGGATCGGACGGCTTCATGTAAGACTCCTGTCATACCAAGGTTGATTGAAGAACCCGTTCCTTCATATATAGATGCATCAACGCAACAAAATGTTCTCGAAATTCTTTGAGACGCTCTGGATTATGAACGTCTCCTCTTTGCTATATATATATACCCATGACCAGGGAAAAAGTTGGAAAAATAAAAACCCTACGAAACCTACGAAGCTACAAATCATCAACAAATGATCTTTTGATTCGTGGATTCGTAGATTCGTCACTTCCCTCAGTTTCTGAACATGTCCTCGAAAAACCGGACTGCCCTTGGGTCATTACTTTTTCCTAGCCAGTAGGTGGCTTTTTCTCTCAATTTATCGGTTTCCCCATCGTAAAGATCAATCAGCCCCAGACGATGGGCTATTGCGCCGCCCAGACTTATTCTGCTTATCGCGTGTTTTCTTGCGTCCCGATTTTCCCCGGTGTCCCGAGCTACCTGCAAGAAAAAAGCACCGGCGGCATCACCGAAACGATCGGTCGACATAGTGGAAATAATCCGTTTTTCAATGTCCGTGTTCTCCTCCTTCTTATACAGCGATTGCAACTGGCTCAGCGCCTCGTTATTACTATACCGTGCCAGCGCGGAGATGGCATTTTTACGGATGTGCCCTGCTTCGCGTTCGTTCTCGATCAGGCCGGCGAAGAAAGCTCGCTCTTCTCCCCGATGGTCCAGCCAGGAGACGGCCGCGGCCCGGTGATCCTTCGACAGATCCGATTGAACAATTTGACGCAGTTGGCGTCCGGCCACGACGAGCTGCATCTACAAGCCATGTTTCCGACGAAACCGTCACCACAGGCCTATCTACTTTTTCAGCGCGCTGTCCAATTACAAGAGACAGATCATTGGCAATGGTCATTCCCACTCGGTTGCTCCCTGACTGTCCACCATGACGATACCGGTATCGTAACGCCTTAACCCTTCGTCAGTGTGATAGACGGGGTAGGGAGAGAAAGTGTTAACAGGAATTGGTTGGCATGTTTCCTTTAGACACGATGCGAGCGATGGAAACCACCTGCGACGACTTCCATTGGTCGCGGTTCGGGATTTGGTGATTGTATGCGTAACAATATAATACATGGGTTGACGGGAGACGGTTTTTTTTTATATTGGACGTGATCAGCATAGCGATGCGAATATCCCGCAGCTTGCTGTGGGGAGTCTTCATTCTATTTCGCAGGCAGAAGGCGGCAGGCAGTAGGGAGTGGGCAGTAGGCTTGTAATGCTGCTTACTGAAAACAAAGGATTCTATAGATGAGTAAAGCCGCGGTGTTTACGTTTCGGGAAATTATAAATACGAATGAAGAGTTACAGGACGAACTGCGGGACGGCGCGAGCCTGATCGATCTGGCTTCCCGGTACCGGATTGCCATTACAGCGGAGGATGTGAGAGGCGCCCTTGAGGAGATGCGTGACGAACTGGCAGAGGAGGAAATTGGCTGGTTCGAGGCAGCAAGCGAGGGATGAATAAATGGTGATTGGGGGATTTGGATTTCGATGAAATTAGGTTTTCAATCAACAAATCAACAAATCTACACAGGATCTTTACGGTCCGATTGATAAGCTGCTTGCAATGCATCTATAACAGGTTCGAGGTCCTTAAATTTATCATCCGGGACCTTGAGTTCAATCGTTTTATGGATATACCATCCGGCTGCGCCCTGTTCCATATTCAGAGTTAAAGTCGGAGGTTGCCATTGGAGGCTGTCAAATTCGAGTAAAAAGCTTCAAAAGGGATATGCTGTTTGCTGTTCATCGATAAACAGCGCATGAGCGGTAATGATGGTATGCTGCTGTTCATCCTGCCATTGAATCAGGATTTGATCGGGGTTGTCGAGTACTTTTTTTGATTCAATACGTTGATATTCCCGGTTCAGTCTGATGAGCGTCCGGATACTCTGCATACATATCGTCAGTCCAGCGATGGACAGTACAATGCCCATCCCTCTATGCGGCACATCCGCCTCGGCCATGACGTACATGATGAGCCCCATCAGAACGGCGCATGCGCTCAGGATCATGATCACGACGTATACGGATATTTTGAGTAGCATAAGTTAAGAATATACGAGTGGGCAGGTGGGCAAAAAACAAAGTGCATAAAGCGTATCTTAGATTTGCCCACTTGCCCACTTGCTTACCGTTTCCCCTCAATTAAATGGTCCCGCACCATAGACACGGCGCCATCGGGACCGAATGTGCGGGGCTCCAGTTCGATTTCCTCACCGGCGATCATCTTACGCAGCAACTCAGCGACGCCGTTCACCGCGACCGCTGCCAGGGCCTCACCCTTCTCCTTTGTTCCGTATTTAGAAGAACTTTCCTGTTCCATATCGTCAGCATGCACGCGTTGGGGGAACAAGGCGAGGGCCATGGACGTTTCGTATTCATCGGCATGACCCGGCAACCGTTCTTTTTCCATATATTGATATACGACATCGGTCGGATACGTATCCCAGTATGAGTTGAACCGAACGTTGATGCCGAGTTGTTTTTTGAAGGTCTCCATACGACTCATCATAGGACGTACATTGCCGCCATGTCCGTTCAATATAAGTATGTTTTCCACGCCACCGCGTTTGAGCGCATCGCACACATCATATACATATTCTGTGAAAATCTCCGCTCGGACGGTCAGAGTGCCTTTGTGTTTCATCCAGTGCTCGGATACGCCGATAGGTATAGTCGTAGCGGCGACCACATCCGGGTACAGTTTCAACGCCGACTGCTCGGCCATATAGGTGACACTGGCGGTGTCATGGATCATCTCCAGGTGTTCCAGATGCTGTTCTGTTGCGGCAGTGGGTACAATCGCCGCTTTAATGGTGCCGTTTTCGATTTTGTCGCGAAACTCTTTCCGGGTCAAATCGCCTATGAAGACGCGTTGTCGAGACATGGTTGGTGCTCCTGTGGTAGAGGATGGGCCAATGGGCAAAAATTCATACTGTTGTTTTTTAGTCGCATAAATGGAAGTACAATACCTGCTCGCCTTCCCCATACCCGCGGAGGAAGTAATATCTCGGGTATTTATCACCCTCAGGATTAGGGGCGGTGATCACTTCATAAGCCAGATTAATCTCGTCCAGTTTGCGTGTAAGGACATCTATGCAGGCCTCGTATTGCGTCCCCGGCGGATTCTCAGTAGCGATCGCCAACAGGTCCCCGGTAAAAACCAGGATCTCATTCTGATCTGCAGCTATGGCATCTATAATTTGGGATTTGACGTCCATGACAAGATTGTAATTCACCAACTCACCTCACCTCCACCACCGGTCCCGGCCATAATGAATTTTTTTCCGGAAATAAAACCAGAGCCGGTATTTTCCTTTTTTGATATTCACCTGTCGGTTGTCTATGGGGATGGATTCGCTTTTCCGTTCATTTTTATGTTCATGCCAGTATTCATAGTATTCCGCATTCGGTTTAAACAATCCAAACGAAGTCATGGTGAAATTCAGATGTTCCTCCCGCTTAATTTCCTTCGGCAGGGCTTGATCCAGATAAGCCGCCGTACCGCTGAAATTCTGCGTAATCGTCACTTTGCCACCGACCATGGATACACCTACGCCCAGATGAGTATAGTCCGGCTTTAAAATATTAGCCCGATGGCCGGGACTGGCCATCCAATTTACCATGGACTGTTTGGCCAGAGCGCGGGTGGTATAGGTTTTCTGAGATTGTATTTGCCAGATATTTTCGCCACTGGTACCGATCAGTGTGCGATGCCCTCTCGCAATACGATCGGCCGGGCTTAAACCATCCGGGTTTTTATGATCGAAGAAATTACGTCGGATCATATCCGTACTGTGATGTCTGGCGACCTCGCGCAGGCGGCCTTCATATTGTAGCGGCTTGAGCCCATGCTGTTTTCGAACCCCATTGGTCAACGCCAGAATCAAATCCTCCAGATCCACCTTATGGACAACACGTTCCGCCTCCTCCGGCTTAGCATAAAGCCACACGGCATGGGGAACATACAAAAGAGCCAGGATGACATGGATGAGGATATATTTACGCATATTACACTAATTGCCGGGTAAAGACTATACACTACCTGATATTTTTCAATCACTAACTCACTAAACCACCCAGTCACCATTATCCTCACTGCCTTGATGTCGTCACATCCTGACGGGTCAAATTGGCCGTTGTGACCACCACATCATCCACAGACCAGGCCAGTGTACTGTCGGTCGGGGAGACAAGCATCGTATAGGAACCGGCGGGCACGAAAAACATGGTATATTCGCCCTCTTGACTGGAAAAAACCGATACCGAATCCTCCTGGCCGGGCTGTACCACCATGATCGGATAATTTTTGAGGGACACATCATCGCTGATAAATGAAGGAGTGCTGTTGTCATGTTTGACCAGACCGGTTATCTGGCCTGCGGTCGTCAGATCTACAATACGCGCTTTGGGATCGAAATGATAGCCGGTAATGCTGTTGACGTGGGAGATATCTCCCTCCGCTTGTAAAGAGCGTAACAGATCAAAATCGATGACCGCATCCGACAATCCTTCACTCGTAACCGCGATAGGATTAAACGGCGTCAGGTTTATTTCTACAATATGAGAATCCGGGAATACGGTAATGAACTGTCTGCCGTTCGTCAACTCGATATTGACATCGGAGATGGTCAATCGAATGGCATCGTACTGATTTTCGGGCAAGGTCAACGGATCCAGAATTCTGGTAATACCGTTTTGCAGTTCAAACAGATCAAAAATACGAGGAGCCGTATTGGAAAATTCGAAAGAGAGGGCGCCTTCGGATCGAGCAGATACCCTGGAAATAGTTGTAAAAACGGATCGAACATGTTCTTGTGGAACGTACTGACTGGTCAGTCGCAACTGAAGTATACCGACGACGCTGAATGTCGGATTACTACATTGTAACGTACCGGTCAAAAGTATAATAAAAAAAATACCGATACCGATCCGTTTTATAGCCGGTTGATTATAATCGAAAATATACATGAAGTCATCCTGCCCGTGGAGAGTGATACGAGTGGCAGGGTAAAAACCGGGTTTATCAAAATATTGCCCTTTCCCTTCCACCTTTCCATCCCATATTAAACGCCTCACCAGAAATCATAGTTCCACGAGCGTCTAATTTACCCAATTACTATCTTTTCAATCACTAAATCACCAAATCGCCCAATCACTAAATCTTTTCAATCACCACGTATGTATCGAATGCCCCTGACCGGGAAACCAGATCGCATCGACGATTGAAGCAATAACGACCATCAGGACATACCCCGACAGCATACCGATGAAAATGGGCTGGGTCTTTTTGTAGAGTGAGACACCGCCGAATCGCAGAACGATAGTTTTAACCAGCCAGGCCAGAAAAATGGAGAACGTGACGACCCGGACGACATTCGATCCGGCGATTGCATATCCGATCGGATGGAGAGGCCATGCCGGGAAATAGTATCGTAAGGCGGTCAGGACGCCTGCGATGAGGACGCCTGCGCCGAAAAAGAGCTGATCTAGACTGGAAATGACCGTCTTATTTTTCATCCAGGTGACGATAATCTGGATGTATCCTACCCCGGCCGCGCCCGTACCGTCGCCTGCCCCACCAAAGGTGGTGATCTGATGCGGATTATACCCCATGTAGATGGTCCATACTATGACCGTGAGCAGGCCGACGCCGCCCGCCATACAGAGGGTCCCGAACAGACGCATGTGTGTCGCGCCGATAGCTTTCACACCATACAGCAGATGTGAGAGGGAGGACATTGAGAAAAGGCGCCAGTTACGGGCGTACACATTTGCCAGGGCCAGAGAAACCAGTGAATTCGGCGTCAGGTTCCCCGATCCGATCAAACCGACGGTAAACTCATTGGCATTAACCGGCATATCCAGATAGGCCAGACCCGTCTCTGCTACAATGCGTGCGATACCGAGAAAGAGAATAAACAGGGTAGCCAGAAAAATCAGGATGACATGGAACGCCATACCAGACATGGCCAGCCAGCCGGTGATATACACCATACTGGCGACCAGGCAGAATAAAGCGGTCCGGTAAGAGATGATTTCTTCTCGATCATCTAAATTCGACGGACACCCCAGCGCATGTCTGACGACGGCGATCAGATGTCGACGCGCCGTCCACACTGACCAGAGGACGACCACGACAAAACCACCGAAGTAATGGGACAACATCACTGAGTTCAAGTTGTTGGTGCCCGCCGCTGCCGAAACGCCAATCCGGTTCAGCAAACCGGTCAGCAACGTGGCAGTGCCCTGAAAAAACCAGATACTGAAAAGCACCTCAATATTCGTGAAAAAAGCAAACGCCAGCACCAGAAAATTGATCTTTATCGGCACGGCGGGAAAATCGCGGCCGATCCCCACGCTGGTGGTATATGAGGTGCCGATGGGTATGTTGCCGATATCAGGAATAAAATAGTTGATGATGTTCCAGCCAAGGATGAATGTCGGGATAATGAACCCTACCCAGAACAATTTCTTTCGCAGATACGGCGGAATCGGATGGGTCTCATCCTGCTGGATCATAATCAGGGGAATTTGCACCAGGGGGAATGTGAGTTTTTCATATTCCACCCACTGTTTTCTCAGCAACACGATCAGGGATGCGCCGGCGAGGAACAGCGCGCCGACCAGCAACACCCACCAGAAAATGGGGATAAACCATTCGTCCCAGGGGATGCTTGCCCCGTCTGGCATGCCTTCGAAAAACCAGGTCAGCGCTTGATTTGCATTGGTGACGACCAGCCAGTTCGGAAGATAGGGAAATAACAGCTCCGCCCACTGGTTTTCCGCCGAGGCAAAATAGTGCGGGGGGATGATGACGCGAAAGAAATAATTGGCAAAGCCGAACCCCGGTATCGTGGAGGCGATCAGGCCCATCGAAAAAATGCCAAACAATTCTACCGTAGAAAGTCGCCAGGCCGGCCGAAGCGCGATCAGGGCAGGATTGACGACGGCGGTCAACAAAAACAAGGGACACAACACGATCACCGGAATATGAGCGATGGTCATCAGCGACGACCGGACGGCAAACTCGGACACCGTCACCCAGATATTAATCAGGATGCCCAGCAAGATGCCGATGAGGACGGCGCGGAAAGACAAGGGTGAACCCCGGGTAGAGATTGAAAGGATGAGAGGCCGATTCATCCATAACGACCTGCCTGTAAAAACGCAAGGCATTATGTCTCAAAAATGACCAATGTATGCGATTACCACCCAAAGATACAAGTGAAATGATAGGATAAGAGGAGGTTTGACGGAACGATGTTGAAGGAGTATGTGGAAGGGGAGACGGTCAGGACGCTGATTCCGAAACCTTACGAGCCACCAGACTCTCTGCAAGTTATGATGTCAACACCGCCGGCCATCAATTTGTTATGGTACAGAATCTGAATGAAGATAAAGCTATGACTTTGACCGTGGTGCAGAACTGGTATACTGAATTCACAAAAACGGACTAGCGGGTGGCAAGTAGCAGATCGTTATAAAAATCATGCCACCACCCGCCATCCGTACTGATGAATATCCTCAGTTTCTTATTGACACCATCGGTCAATTCGGCTATATTTGGGGCTTGCTCGGTGGGGTGTCTGAGTGGTCGAAAGAGACGGTCTTGAAAACCGTTGTACCCTTGCGGGTACCGTGGGTTCGAATCCCACCCCCACCGTATAAGTTGAGCGTGCAGAGTTAAGCGTGCAGAGATATAGTAAGAACGCTTAACTCTGCACACTTAACTCTGCACTGCTTTTTGGAGAGGTGCGAGAGTGGCTTAATCGGATCGACTGCTAATCGATTGTGGGTCAAAAACCTACCGAGGGTTCGAATCCCTCCCTCTCCGTTTGTTGTACTGTATATCCCTCGCTAACCGTCATTTCAGACCAATGGCCGGGGCCCCGTTCTGGTCACTGCCACCCGGCGCTATAGCCCCGGACTCAGCTCACCAACTCACCACTTAAAAATGCCCCGTCCTCTTCGTGTTCGTTTCGCGCCCAGCCCAACTGGCCTGTTGCATATCGGTAGCGCGCACACCGCACTGTTCAATTACCTTTTCGCCAGAAAAGAGCAGGGTAAGTTCCTGCTGAGAATTGAAGATACAGATATCAAGCGTTCCCGCCAGGAATGGGTAGACGCTATTTTTGATGTACTGAACTGGTTGGGCATCGATTGGGATGAAGAAGTCGTTTATCAATCTCAGCGTATCGACAGATATCAGGAACGGGCACAGGAATTATTGGATATCGGTAAGGCCTATCGATGTTATTATCTGCCTGAGGAGTTAGAGGAACGGAAACAAACCGCGCTTAAGAAAGGAAAATCCTGGTGCAACGACAGGCAGTATGCGAAAATCAGCGAGGCCGAGCGCAAAACCCTGGAAGCGGAAGGCCGACAGCCGGTCGTGCGCTTGATGATTCCGGCTGGCAAGACCGTTTTACAGGACAGGATTCTTGGTGAGATCGAAGTGGACAACAGCACCATCGACGATTTCGTTATCGTGCGTTCCAATGGCTCACCGCTCTATCATTTAGCCGTGGTGGTGGACGACATTGATATGGAAATTTCTCACGTCATTCGTGGTCTGGACCATGTGACCAATACATTCAAGCATGTCCAACTGTTCCACGCGTTCGGTTATGCCCTGCCGGAATTCGGTCATCTGCCCAATATCCTGGGACAGGATAAGAAAAAACTGTCTAAACGGCACGGGGCTGTTTCCGTCTCCGAATACCGCGACGCCGGCTACCTGACGGATGCTGTCGTCAACTTTCTATCTCTCTTAGGCTGGCAGACTGGTGACGATCAGGAATTTTTCACACGAGAAGAACTCAGGCGGCGCTTTTCGCTTGATCAGGTCCATAAGCGGGATACCGTATTTGATTTACAGAAGTTTGAGTGGCTGAACGGCCAGCATATTATGGCGTTGTCGGAAGAGGAACTGCTGCCTCTGGTTTCCCCTTTTCTTGTTCAAGCCGGACTAATGGCCGAAGAGGCCATCGTGGACCAGCGTGCTTACATCCTGGCGGTCATCGGTCTGCTCAAAGAACGATGCCGGACGCTGGTGGAGTTCGCCATCCGGGGAAAATTTTTCTTTGTGACGGAAATGGACTATAATCCAAAAGCGGTGAGGAAACACTGGGCTAAAGAACCTGAAGCGGCGAATCAGCGGTTGCGTTGGCTGTGTGATGGGTTTAATGCTTTAGATTCATTCCATACAGAGGCGCTGGAAGGCGTTCTGCGTCAACTGGCGGAGGAACATGGTTTAAAAGCCGCTCAGTTCATTCATCCATGTCGTGTGGCGTTGACCGGTGAGATGGCGGGGCCTTCTCTGTTTCATCTGATTGCCGTCCTGGGTAAAGACGTGGTCATTGAGCGTTTAGAGCAGGCTTTACAGATCTTCCCTGAGGTTACAAAAAGTGCTGTTGATGAAGGACAAAATCCTTGACTATGCCTGTTTATTTGTTATAATTTAATTTTCTGAAAGTTATCACGTTGGGGGATCGTTCAATGGTAGGACACACGGCTCTGGACCGTGGAATCGGGGTTCGAATCCCTGTCCCCCAGTTCCGATCTCTTTGGCTGTTTTGGAGTTAGAAAAAACCGGTCAAAATAGTATAGAGAAAAGCCTTGACATTACCTCCATATTCTGTATGATTTTTATGTCATGTGGCGGTATCGTCTAGTGGTTAGGACAGGTGGTTCTCAGCCATCAAACCGGGGTTCGATTCCCCGTACCGCTATACTCACTCGGCAGACCGTCTTGACGAGGTCAAGTGGTTCTGTTCCTCAGGCGCGTTCGTAAACTAAATTAGGATTGCATGATGTTGTTGCAACCATTGTAAAAACAACGGCGAGATGACGCATTGCAATCAAAAATAACCTGGTAAAAATGCCATCTTCAAGTTTTTTCATCAGATGGCAGCATGTGGCTGTGCTGTCTTTTTCCCTCCTGTTTTCTACGACTTCTTCAGCCCAGAAGCCGGATCAAATTCAGTCGAATCATCTGCTAAGAGTTAATCTGCTTTTTGTTGGCGCACACCCTGATGATGAAAGCGGTGTTACCGCTACATTTGCCCGCGAGGTACTCGATCACGGCGCCAGAGCGGCCGTGGTGCTGGCCACGCGAGGTGAGGGGGGCGGTAATGCCATTGGGAAAGAGTTGGGGCCCTCTCTGGGCATCCTCCGGGAAGCGGAAATTCGTCGTTCTGCACGGACCTATGGCGTTGACCTGGTGTACTTTCTCGATAAGACAGATTTTTTCTATACGCTCAGCAATCAGGCCGCCTTTGATGTCTGGAACCATGAAGATACTCTGGCGCGCCTTGTCCGTCTCGTGCGTCTTCTTCGGCCGGATGTCATGGTTACCATGTGGCCGGGTCCGGGTACCCACGGTATGCATCAGGCAGCGGCCAGGCTGGCGACCGAGGCGTTCTCCGCCGCGTCTGACCCCAATCGTTTTCCTGAACAGATAAACGAGGAGTTTTTGAGGCCCTGGCAACCACTGAAACTTTATTACAATACCAACCGCCCTGGTGCCGTATCCATACCGACATCTGACATTTCACCTGCCCGGTTTATGAGCTATGCGGAAATCAAAGCACTCGCCTTGCGTAACTTCCGGTCACAGGGGTTCGATCGCTTTGCCCTCTTACCACCGCGCCGCACCACCGCCGAATCGTTTCTGCTTGTGAAAACAATGGTCCCTCCCAAAAATCATACAAACAGCCTTTTAGATGGCATTGATCAGAAGATCAATAGTACCATCGTCTTGGGCCCACCTGCGCTGGCAGATCCCATTTCCATCCGGGTGATTCCTCGAAACGATGTGGAGGAATTTCGACAATGGGCACATGAACATCAGGTCGAATGGGCCGCAGGATTGTTGCCTGCGGCTGTGTCGATAGGCGTTGGTCAGACAGAGACTATCCTCGTAGAGATAACAAATCGTCAGAAAGAACCTGCTGATGGGGACGTCACCCTTTCTCTCCCCGAAATGTGGAAGGAAAAACCGATAACGGAACGCTATCTTGTTCCAGGACAAAGCCGAGTCCAGGTGCCTTTTTATGTTGCGGTTCCTACCGGCACGGTCCAGGGCAGCTATCCCATCCATATCGCCACCGTCTCCTCCGGCACGGCCGTCATAGATAGCGGACAGATTGATGTATTACCCGTTATGGCGTTGACACGCATCATGAATACACCGGAGATCGATGGCCGGTTGAACGACTGGCAAGGGATAGGTGTGCAGCCGATTCCTTCCGCCAACATCTGGTCCGGTTCGGTACCGGGGGGGGATGTGGATTGCAGCGGTACCGTGCGGGCTGTTTACGATCAGAATTTCCTGTATGTAGCCGTCGAAGTCCTGGACGATATCGTGGTGTGTAACATCGCGCCGGACGATATTAAAGGGCACTGGCGTTCCGACGCTGTTGAGATTTGTATTGACCCGTCCGGACGAAGCACAAACACGTTGACGGTATTCAAAGCCGGTATATTTCCCGGTACCACGGAAAGCCGGCGTGCCAGAGCCGCACGTGATGCGGATGGGAATCAGGGGATCATTGAAAAAACGGCCCCCGGCATGCGGCTCGCTTCCAGTTTTTCTGAAAGAGGATATGTGATTGAAACGGCTATTGCCTGGGCGGATATGCCAGGTGGCAAGGCTCCTGAGGTCGGTCAGACGATCGGTTTCAATGTCATCCTATATGACGGAGACGATACCAGCGCTGGTTCCGGCGCAAATATAGGCAAAGCCCGTCTGGCCTGGTCGTACCGTCCGTCAGCCCAGGCCCTGCCGTACTATTACGGCAGGGCTGTGATCCGGTAATCTATATCGTAGCGGCAGGGCCTGTGCCTGCCCGATAAAACATTATACATACCAATTAACAGCTCTTGTTGTTCGCTGCCATAACACGGAAACATACTGAAAGGGGAGGAATGTCAGAAACAGTTACCATGGTCCAACAGGCGCTATCCTTACTGGGCATTGAATCAGAGGCCGTGGTCCGGGCACTGGATGTCCTGGCCAGCAATCATATTATATTCCATCCGGTGTCTGCCCTGGCTGTAAGGATGCAGGTGCCCCAAGATGAAGCGGATGCTCTGCTGAAACCGCATGTTTCACACCTTGTAGAAATAGATGAGTGCCACGGGGAGTCCGCCTATTGCCTGGCCCCGGAAAATCAGGCGATGAAAGATCAAATCGATATCCTCCTGGCCTCATACCGTTCGGAAAAAGAGGCGTTGAGAGAAACCCTCAGCCAGCAATCGGAAATTCAGCGATTGCGTGAAGAACTCGATTTCAGTCAGGATCTGATGGGAACCATCTTGAATAATGTAGGTGAAATCCTGATTATCGATCTTGACGGCACGGTGATGGCTACCAGCGCTTTCGTTGAACAGACGCTGGGCATACACAAGGGCGATCGGCGTGAAATCCTGCAAGCTTGTCTTGCCTTTGATCCGTTGGATCATCGGGTTGAAAAATGTGACATCCAGGTCCAGGATCTTTATTTAGAATGCCGGCTTTCAGATTTTGTATCACGTGGAAAAACAATCGGTCACAACATTTCAATTAAAGATGTTACCGAGGAGAGAAGGCATCAGGAAGCACGCAAGATGTATGAAAAAACCCGGAAGCAGTTATTCAGTATCATTGCTCATGAGTTACAGAACCCGGCTCTTGGGCTACAGAGTTTCCTGCAGGATGCCCTGGATATGATCGACCGGCTGCTCGTATCGGGCAAGGTCCGCGATTTTGAACAGGATTTACTGGCTCTGAAAGAGGATGTGTATCTCAATCAACGAGGTCAGACCTTGTTAAATCGTGTGATCGGTGATATATTCGATTATGTCAAGCTGCAACGTGGCCAGATGCAATTCACCATAGAATCTGACGTCTCGGTTGATTACCTGTTGGCCCTGTGTTCCATCCAATGTACGCCGCTCTGCAAACGCAAGAACATTCAACTCGTGACGCCGCCTGATAATGCATACGATGGATTTCCCGAACTGGTAGGGGACTCGACAAGATTGGTGCAGGTTTTGAATAACCTGGTAAAAAATGCGGTCAAATTCACACCTGCCCATGGTGAAATACACCTCGACGTAAATCTGGTAGAGGAACCGATCCCGGAAACGGATGAACTACGGTCGTTTATTTGCATTAATATAACAGATACGGGTCGGGGCATGACGGAAGATGAATTGGATATGATTTTCAAAGAATATCGTGGGTCGCAAAGTGACGGTATGGGGTTGGGGTTGATGATCTCGGATTTGATCGTCAAAGCCCATGGCGGGCGTATTGATCTGACGAGCGAACTCGGTAAAGGGTCATCCTTTCACATGATGCTGCCGGTTGCGCAGGTGTATAGTGCAGGTGGGCAGGTGGGCATGTAAGCGTGTGAGCAGGTGGGCAAGTAAGCAAGATAACTCTTTTACCCACCTGCCCACCTGTCGCATTTAAAGGGAGCGCTGCATGGACAAGGCCAACATACTGGTCGTAGATGATGAACAAAGCGCACGGATCGTTTTAAAGAAAATAATGTCCCGTGACGGCCATAATGTTATTACGGTGGAAAGTGGGGAGGAGGGGATCCGGCAATTACGGCAAAAACGGCCGGAGTTGATCTTAATGGATATTATCATGCCCCATATGGATGGACGTGAGGTGATCGCCCGTATGAAGGAACGCGAAGGCGAGAATATGCCACCTTATATCTACCTGACCATCGATCCGAATCAAGAACGCGAGGGGTTGGAGGAAGGGGCCGATGACTATATATTCAAGGGCGATTTAAATCCGGATAAGCTGCAGATCATCCGGTTACGCGTGAAGAATACGTTGCTTGTAAAAAGCATGCTAGTCAAAGACGGCCTCACCGGTCTACACAACCACGGTTTCTTTCAGAATGCCTTGAAGCGTATCTATAATGAGGCCATACAGCAACAGCAACCCCTGTCGTTGATCATTGGCGATATCGACGGATTTAAAATATTAAATGATACACACGGGCATTCCTATGGTGATAAAGTGCTCACCGAGATTGCCCAAGCTATTTCTGACATGGTCCGACCGGCGGATGTGATCGCCCGGTACGGTGGTGAGGAATTCAGCATCTTGTTGCCACAAACCACGGATCTGGATACCAGGGTCCTGGCGGAGGGTATTCGCTCCGAAGTGGAGCAGATGTCGTTTGAAGGACAGCTTGGGCCGATCACCATGAGCTTCGGTGTCGCGTCTATCGATTTGCGGTCGTATCCGGATGATGAGACCTTTCTGAAAGCGGCGCAAGATTATATGTATATGGCCAAACGACAGGGCAAGAATCGCGTTTGTGGAGAGTGATGTCGATATGGCATCGGGTGAAGATACGCTCGACCATCTGCTGCATACCGTAACCTCTACGGAAGCCGGCAACGAAGTCCATAAGGCAGCAGTTCAAAAGCTGCGTCAGATGACGCTGGCCCCCTCGGCCATTGACCGGCTCATGGATATGGCGGAAAAGGCTGGCGCGCCCGTCCCGTTACGGTGCGGGGCTATACAGGTGCTGGGTCATCACCGCCCGTGGCGAAATCTCGACCTGTTCCACGATGACCGGGTACATCATATTCCTCATAAGCTGACCGCCCTGGCGGCAGATGTCAAAGAAGACCATGCCGTTCGCGAAGCCGTTATTCCCGTTGTAGGCTGGCAATACCTTAACGAAAAAAATGTCTGGGAAACCTTACTGGCGTCCCGTGATGCCTTTTTGCGCCAGGCAACTTTGTATGAGTTGCTGCGCGCGCCGGGTCGTGAGGCCATGGAGCAACTGATTCGGCATCTTACCACGGAGCAGGATGAACACATCTGCAACGCCCTCCTGTGGGGGGTTGCCCGTCGTGCACAATTTTACAAGGTGGCTTTGATCATGCTCTCGCGCCCTGGCGGTGCGATCCATCTCCATACTGTGACGGATGCGTGCAAAACAGATCTGCTCTCGGCCACCAACGCCCTCCTGGATGCAGATATAAAATATGTCGAGATACGGGAAACTTTGTTGCAATCCCTCTTTCAAGAACTGGATACCGCCCATATCTTATGTTTGCTGACCCTGATGCAGGAAGACGGGCGGCAATTCGCCGTGCGCAAGTTACGGGCGGTAGAAGAACAGGTCGCCGATGAAGTCGTCATGCTGCTGGACCAGTCGGTACATCAGAGCCAGAATGAGGACTGGACCGAAGAGGCTGCCAAATTGGTCTTTCATTACTGGAATCGTTTCGAACGGATGCGATATAAAATGCGTAATATATTGAGCGCATGGCGACCGTTTTCTCCGAAGATTACGAATATGGCGATGGGAAAGGGGATATATTGGTGAATCGTGATGAGGCATTAAATCTGTTATACGAACATACCAAAACGGATAGTCTGCGCAAGCATGCGTTGGGTGTGGAAGCCGCGATGCGGTATTATGCAAAAAAGTATGGGGAAGATGAAGAAAAATGGAGTATCGTCGGGTTACTGCATGATTTTGACTATGAAGCTACCCCCGATCCCAAGGATCATCCTGTGCGCGGGGCGAAGATATTGGACGAAAATGGATATCCCGAGGATATCATTTACGCCATCAAGTCGCATGCGACCTATCTCGGTCTGAAACGGAAGAGTCTGATGGACAAGACACTGTTTGCGGTAGATGAATTGGTCGGCTTTATTACGGCGGTCACGCTGGTGCGGCCCTCAAAGAGCATCCTGGATGTCAAAGTTAGTTCCGTCAAGAAGAAGATGAAAGCCATTGCCTTTGCACGGGCCGTTTCCCGTGAGGACATCACCGAAGGGGCCGAGAGTCTGGACATTTCATTAGAAGATCATATTGTAAATGTCATCGAGGCGATGAAAGGGGCTGCTGCGGAATTGGGCTTGGCAGGTGAAGGCTGAAAGGATGCAGGATTTACTGTTGTTGGAACCAGGTTAGCGTCCTGGGGCTACAACCTCAATTCTGATCCCCGAATGCTTACCCGAGTACTCCGTTATCTGATCACCTACAGAGACGGTATCAAAAACCGGCTGGTCAACGGTTAAAGACCGTTTGCCGACGGAGAGTATGTAATGGTTGCTACGGCGATGCATCATTTGTTTATCCGTAATCTGCATGGTTCGGCCGATTTTCACTCCCACCTCTATATCCCGTCGGTATAAAGTAAAGGATCTGGCCAGCCTGTAGGCCTGATAGATGAATACCACCACCATCGGAGACATGAGTATTCGATTAGATACTCCACACTCTGTATTCTCTATATCCCTCGCGTCTCCGCCGCCATTGCCAACAGATCATCCTGCGTTGTCTCTCCGATGATTGAGTAGATTGTCTCCCCATCCTGCCACAGCACCAGATTGCGATCGCCATAGGTGATGGTATAATACTGTGCATTACCGAATTCGATACGATCCAGGGCATCCAGTTCGATATCGACATGTTCTATGCAACAGATGGACACTTCTTTTTCGTTATTCTCATAGACGAGATACGCCGCATCCTTATGCAGCATCTGGCACAGATGGGCGCCCAGAAGTTCATAATCGAACGCATCCAGCGGCGGGGTGTCCACAGTCAGGTTGACGCCACGCTGTTTGAACCGGCCTTTGATTTCTTCCGGCTGATTGGAGGTGATTTCAATAGCGCAATTGGCATGGTGCTTAACCAGTTCGACGACAAGCGCCGGCGGATTGTGAGGTTGGTTATATTGACCGGTGAACAGAGAAAACGTGACCAGCAGCATGGCTGCCTTGATCTGCGATTTTAGATGGACCGGTGCAGGGACACGGTTCAGGCGGTCACGGACCATCCATTTAAAATGTTGCTCCTGCTCATATTCCTGCTCACACCGAGGGCACGATTCAAGATGGTCGGTCAACTGCTCTTCCAACCCGGGTTCCAACTCGCCGTCAATAGACGTGGTTGTTATTTCTTCTGCTTTCTCACATTTCATAATACGCCATCCTTATCAACAAAACCGTGATCTTGGGCATACGCCCACAACTGCCTCTTAAGCAAACGGCGACCTCGTGATAATCCGGATCGTACTGTACCGATCGGACAGCTTAATATGTCTGCGATCTCCTTTTATTGCAACCCCTCTATATCGGAGAGAAGTACGACCATTTTAAACTCATCGGGCAACGCCTGGACAGCCTGCTCAACTTCGTCATCGAGAAGCCTGTCCAGCATCTCTTTATCCGGCTCACCTGACGCATATTTCGGCTCGAAAACCAGTCCGTCCTGTCCGTCATTGGAGACCATGGCCGGTTCTCTGGATTTCTGCCGAAATCGGTTGATGTAACTGTTCTTCATGATTCTAAATAACCACGCCAGAAAGTTGTTGTCTTCCCGATACCTATGAAAAAAACGATACGCTTTTAAAAAGGTCTCTTAAACCAGGTCCTCTGCATCGGATGTATGCCCCGTTAATCTTAAAGCTGCATTGTAAATGTTGTCAAGATGTACCAGTGCAATACGTTCGAATTCGAGCTCTTTGTCGTCTACGCCCTCTCTATTTGTCATTCTGCCCTCCTGGAATCATCATCCGGAGATGGGCGAGTACCTGCCGCTATTAAAACATAACGCCAGATCATACAGAGCAGGTTCCCACCATGCGAACTTTAAATTTGTAAATGAAGGAATCTTTCAATCGGTTCCATGAAAAACAGATTGACACGTCGTCGACAAACGACAACTTTCATCAGAGCAATTTATGATAAATACAGAATGTGCCCGCAGAGGCCATGAAACAGGAAAAAGCATGAAGTCAGAAGCACTACGTATTCAGGAAGCCCGAAAAGCCTGGGAGGCGCATACCCTAAAACGGACGCTGGATCGTTTTCCGGAACGTCAGGATCAGTTTCAAACCAGTTCGGGTATCCCTCTACAGCGATTATATACTACCGAAGATGTGGATGGTATCGATAAGATAGAAGACATCGGATACCCCGGGGCTTATCCGTTTACACGCGGCGTACAACCGACCATGTACCGAGGGCGGCTGTGGACTATGCGGCAGTATTCCGGTTTCGGTTCGGCCGAAGAGACCAACGCACGATATCGGTATTTGATGTCTCGGGGACAGACCGGTCTGTCCGTGGCGTTTGATCTTCCCACACAGATCGGGTATGACTCAGACCATCCGTTCGTTGAAGGAGAAGTGGGCCGCACCGGTGTAGCCATTTCGACCATCGACGATATGCGCATGCTGTTCGATCAGATATCACAGGATTCGGTCAGCACCTCGTTGACCATCAATGCAACAGCGACGGTGCTGGTTGCTTTCTATGTGGCTGTCGCCGAAGAACAGGGGATCTTACCCGACGCGCTTGCGGGGACCGTGCAGAATGACATATTAAAAGAATATATCGCACGCGGCACCTTCATTTACCCGCCCCGGCCATCCATGCGCCTGGTGACCGATTTAATCCGCTACTGCGCGGTGTCCATGCCGAAATGGAGCCCCATCAGCATCAGCGGCTATCATATCCGTGAAGCCGGGGCGACGGCGGTGCAGGAAACGGCGTTTACCCTGGCTAACGGTCTGGCGTATGTGGAGGCCACCATGGCGGCTGGTATCGATGCTGACGCATTCGCTTCGCAACTGTCCTTCTTTTTCAACGCCCACAACCAGTTTTTCGAAGAAGTCGCCAAATTCCGCGCCGCGCGCCGTCTATGGGCGCGTTTGATGCGGGAGCGTATCGGGGCGAAAAATCCTCGTTCCTGGCTTCTGCGATTTCACACGCAGACGGGCGGTTCCACCCTTACCGCACAGCAACCGGAAAACAACATTGTTCGTGTGGCCATGCAGGCGCTGTCGGCGGTATGCGGCGGAACGCAATCGCTGCATACCAACGGGCGTGATGAAGCTCTGGCCCTGCCTACGGAAGAGTCTGCCACCATCGCCTTGAGAACCCAGCAGATCATCGCATACGAGACAGGTGTACCCGATACGGTAGACCCCTTCGCCGGCTCCTATTTTATCGAGTCGTTGACGGACGAAATCGAAAAAAAAGCCCGGATCTATATTGATCGTATTGATGAGATGGGCGGGGCCCTGGGGGCCATCGAACAGGGTTTCTTCCAGGAAGAGATCAGCCGCAGCGCCTACGAATACCAGATGGCCATCGAACAGGAAAAGCAGGTGATCGTCGGCGTAAATCGATTTAACGATGAGGAGGAAGATCCGCCCTCACCTCCGTCCCTCGATCCCGAAATCGAACGCAAACAGGTTGCACGGGTCAAAACATTCAAAGCCAATCGGGAACAGCAGGATGTACAACAGACATTACATCAATTAAAGACAGCTGCACAGACCGACACCAACCTCATGCCCTATATCATCGACGCCGTCCGATGCCGGGCTACCTTAGGCGAAATCTGCGATACCCTGCGCGGCATTTTCGGCGAATATGAACGCCCGGAACGGTTTTAAAATCGGTACTACAGCAAACCGTGTGCGCCCTTTGAATTAATAAGGATCTCCAATGATACCGGTGTTACCCTATAAAACAAACCGCATTGCCCATATCGGTATTGCCGTGAAAAACCTGGACGAATCGTTACGATTGTATCAGGAAGGTTTGGGTTTATCGCTGCATGGTCGGGAGACGGTGGAGAGCGATCAGGTGTCTGTAGCTTTTTTGCCTGTCGGCGATACCGGTGTTGAACTGCTGGAACCCACGGGACCGGAGAGTCCCATCGCCCGGTTTATTGAAAAGCGGGGCGAAGGTATTCATCATGTGGCCTTCGAAGTGGATGACATCGTAAAAGCTCTGTCGGTTTTGCGGGATCAGGGATTTCGGCTGATTGATGAAGAACCCCGGATCGGCTCCGGCGGTATTCGTGTCGCGTTCCTGCATCCCCGAAGCACCCACGGTGTGTTAATTGAATTATGTGAGAAGCAAATGGCAAATGGTAAATAATAAAAATAAACGAATATATCATTTGTGGCGTATAACAGGTAGACATACCCACATCAGAATTTTCAGACTACAAGAAACTAATAATAAACTCATTTGCCAACCGGGTAGTCATTACATTACGAGATCTACAGGGGCTGTCCAGTCGAGAAGTCAACCAGGTTCTAAAATGTTCAGAGGCTACGGTTCGCGTTCATTTGTTTAATGCACGTAGACAGTTGAAAAAGGCGTTGCGACCATTAATCAGTGAGCAGGAACAGACTACAGATGTAAGAGGCTGTCCATTATGATTTGTGCATATATTCTCCGCAAGATGCCCTTATATGTCAGTGATGATTTAACTCCACGTATATCCGGCAGGTTGATAAAACATCTGGAACATTGTAAAGCATGTCGGCTTGAACTGAAGATGTTACAAGCGTTTCAATCCCATTTAGGGCAATGGGTTACGCCGCTGCTCTCAAAAACACTGGATGGGTTTACCGGTGAGGTGATGCAACATATTGCCCGGCCTACTGCCATAGAATTCCTTTACTGGCGCTTGTAGGATACCGTTTTGGGGGCTCTGACGTCTCCTCGACGATTGAGGCCGTAGCGATCATGCCGCTTGCCACGCGGTTCAAACGGCTTATAGGCTGGGATGGAGGGCTCATTGCTGCAAATCGACATTTGCGAATCACGGTACATGTATTTGAAGCGCGGTCCACCGGCGTTTTGCCCCTGACGCTGCCGCCCTTGAATGCGGACGCCGTTTCCCATATCGGCGACCGTATGGTTGAACTTATTCGTGAAACCGCGAAATACTATGATGGCCTGAATACTTTGTATGCAGCCGCCCAGTTCAAACTGATTTCTGCTGAAGAAGGATTTTTACAAATTTCTGCCGATTGGCGTAAAGCCCCTCCCGTCCCCCTTCAAACACTGAGTATTCAAGCGGGGATTACACCGTACACGTGTCCCCGGCCTTGCTGGATGAATCGAACTGGTTGACCACGCAGATCACCGTAGACCATCAGGGCAAGTTCCTACTTGGAAATCGTTTGGAGAAAGTGGCGGTCGACAAACCGATAGTTATAAGCGGACCGGTAGATCTGCAAGACAAGGATAATGAACACAAAGCAGTGTTCGTCGGCGTCATCATGCAATTCGTCTCCGCACCAACCGTAGAACAAGCCCGTCCAAGGACGTTTGAAACCCTGGCCTCCGATCGCCCTCCGTATCTGGTCACTCTCGGAGAGATTGTGACGCCGAACACGCTTGAAGAAGATAAAATGGAAGGTATGGTCATTTATCTCACGCATATTGGTGATGTAGGCCAGATTATGGAGGTGGATCTGGTGTTATCACTACGGTCCGATTACGACGCGTCTGCTCTGGAGGCGATCCGACAGGCTCAATTTGTACCGGCCGCTCGGGGAAATGAGGCGGTAGACTCCTGGATGTTCATCCCGGTGCAATTTGTATCCAGTCGAAAAATGCCGGTCGTATCGGCTCCTTCCGGGATAGAATAGATTTCTCGTGTTACGCTCCAAGCGCTATAAAATAAGGGTAGGATAGTTGAGTTGTTGCATAACGCAGCATATAAGCATACGGGTAACGAAAGTCCAGCCTATTTACCCACTAACCCAGAAGCTCACATACTGTAGTTTTATCTTGACAAAGCCTTATCAGTATTTACTTTGTGTAGGTTGTATCTTTAACACAGACTTCAATGCCAGATGAAAAAAATTTAAGTGTTGGGCCTTCCGGCCGACACCGCAGGGTGTCTTTATCGTGGGTTGAATTTGGTTGTAATTAAAGAGACAAACATATTTTATCGTATGTACGTGTAATAGGGTGACTAATTCACGCCATTTTACCATACAACTAACCGGAAAACAAGTCGCATACCAGCCTGTGTCTTATAGGGCGCCTTGCAGGTTATTTTGTTGAGATTCACATGGTCGGTATTACCTCATTTCGGCAGCTCATTGGTTTTACCGTAGCCTGTTTGATGGTGATATCCGGCGTGATGATTCTTGTCGGTACGATGATGCCGGCTTTTATTCCCACGTACCGTTTGCGCATCACATTTGGTGTCATTTTGGTTCTATTCGGCGTTTTCCGTTTTACCTCTGTTTACTTTGCGGAAAGAAGATCAAAGAAAACGCAATCGATTTTAGAGGACGACTCATGGAAAGGCTCTTCAACCTCCACCGATTAATATTCGGGATGATTTTGCTGACTGTTGGCATATCTGCTGGTTGCAGCGAACCTGAAGAGACGGCGACGAAAGGATATCTTGCCGTTTCAAGCGCAGATGTGGCTTTTCCTTATATAGAGCAGGGCGCTATCAAATTTCAATCGGTGTACAATCAGGCCTATATCGATGTAAAGCGGACCACCTCGCGGGAAGCGCTGGTTGATCTGGCTAATGGCAAAAGTCGCCTAGCCGTGTTGTCCCGTGAACCGAATGCCCTGGAACGGGAAACGCTGGAAAGCAGAGAACAGCGTTTTGTTACCCGCACGGTCGCCTATGATGCGATTGCCGTCATTGTACATGGTGACAATCCCATAAATGAATTGACGGTAGGGCAATTAAGGGATATTTTTACCGGCGAAGTAACCAACTGGAAAGAATTAGGCGGTAAGAACGAGCGTATTCGGCCGCTTATCAGAGATCGAAATTCCGGTACCTATGAAATCTTTCAGGATAGTATACTTCAGAAAGCCAAATTCGGCGCTAATGCCTATCCCTGCAGTACCATGACGCTGTTAACGCGCCTCGTTGACGCTGAGCCCGGCGCCATCGGACTTTCTGGGCTGTTGATGATAAAAAGCGGTTACATTAAAGCCATCAGAATCGGAGAGACGGAGGAAGGACCGTTTTATCTGCCTACCCAGGAGAAGGTACATAAAAAGCTCTATCCGCTTCACCGCCCTCTGGTGCTTTGTTATTTTAAGGAGTCGGCAAGGACAGTCAATCTGGTGTCCGGGTACGTTACTTTCCTGACGGCCGTGAAAGGACAGCAGATTGCCATTAATGAGGGTATTGTGCCGGCTACCATGCCGGTACGTACCATAAAAATGACAAATTAGGCTTACATTTAAGAATGCGGAGGATGATAAAATAATGGTGATTTCACGCTTAAGTTCATATCATATCCGATTAGTCGGCACTTGCATGGCGTTGGCCGGTTTAATGCTGATAGGTGCGAGTCATCCTGTTATGGCACAGAGCCTCAAAGATGCACAGGCAGCCTACGATGCCAGAAATTATGACGAAACCATCGCCACCCTGCGCGATGTGCTCAGCAATAAAAAGAAGAACGATAAGGCCCATTATCTTCTGGGCATGGCGCTTAAACACAAAGGTCAGATGGATGAGGCGCTTTCCGAATTCCTGATCGCCGTCAATCAGCAGAAAAAAAACCATGATGCCCGTTATGAATTGGGTGTTCTTCAGACCGAGAAGCAGCAGTTTGAGGAAGCCACCAAGACGCTGGCTGAAGGGTTAAAACGCACCAAAGAAAAAGAACCGCGTTTCTTTTATGCCCAGGGTCAGCTTGCCATCGCCCAGAACGATATCAAAAGCGCCATGGTCCTCTTAAACCGGGCCCGAGCGGAACAACCGGACAACCCGCTCTTTTTAATGGGATTGGGCGATTTGTACGCTGCTCAGAAAGTGTGGGGGCTGGCCATTACGAATTTACGGCAGGCGCTGGCGATGAATCCCAATTCACCGGATGTGGCCATGATCCATTACAAGATCGCGAAATTGCATTTCAATGCCCGTCAATGGAATGAGGCCTACGCCACATACAAGAAAACGTCCGAACTCGATCCTACGATTAAAGATGCCTGGTATCAGCAGGGTTATATCCAGTATGTAGCACAACGATTTTCGCTGGTCGTGGAACCTTTGGAAAAATTTGTGGCCCTGGATCCGACCAGCGCGGAAGCGTACTTCATGCTGGCTGAATCGCTGAACAAGACCAGACGCATCAAGATGGCTGTGCCGCATTATATGAAAGTCATTGAATTGGAGCCAAGTAAAACCGAAGCCTATCTGCCTATGGGCGATGGTATGGTGGCGGAAGGCATGTACATGGAAGCCGTTAATGCCTATAAGGGTGCGGTGGAGCTAAATCCGGATAACGCCATGCTGTTTTACAGCCTGGGCTGGGTACAGACGCAGGCGGAAATCGGTCAGTATGATGAGGGCATCGGCCATTTGAAAAGGTCTCTTGAATTGGATGCCACTTCCGAGAAACCGCATATCCAACTGGCGCTGGTCTATTTCGATCAAGACAAATTCGTGGACGCCATTCCGCATTTGAAAGAAGCGATCCGGCTGAATCCGAACGACCAGAATCCATATGCCTATTACGGGCGGTCTTATATTAAACAAAGGCAGTTCGGCGAAGCAGTCACCGCCTTAAAAGAGGTGCTTGAACCAGCCATTCAAAGTCAGGAAGGCGAAGAGGACATAAAGAAGCTTAGTAATGTGTACTTCACACTTGGTCAGGAAATCTATCGAGAGTCCCGCGATGTAGAAAAAGAGATGCGTGCGCCGGTCTATGCGGCTGCGCTGGATATGTACCGCGCCAAAACCGCTCATGATACAACTTCGTATGCCACCTATTTAAATATGGGCCTGGCCGGCCTGGTATCCAGTGAGGGCGAAGTCGCGCGGGATGCGCTGTTACGGGCGATTGACCTCCGTAAAGAAGAAGCGGTAGAAGATCCCAACGTTACTTTGCAGGCGGTGAAATTTCTGGGAACTGCCTACCTGATTCTCGAGGACTACCCCAATGCGCGTATAACGTTCAACAGGGTGTTGGAAATAGATCCTGATGATCATGAAGCCTATTACCGTCTCGGTTTTGACCGGGTGCTTAATAAGGACTGGGGCGGTGCAATTGGACGCCTGAAGAAAGCGATAGAATTGAAACCCGAGTCCGAATCGTATCATCTGCTGCTTGCGCAATCGTACACCAACTCACAGCAACTCGCAATGGCTATTCGTCATTATAACAAGGTGTTGAAGATCAATCCGAAGAATGGTAAAGCACGTGAGCAATTGGGCCAGGTACGTGATATCTATGAGCAACGACAGGAGAATTGAACCTATATTAAATCACACGTCATTAATTCGCACCGTTCCAGAGGTTCCGGGACAGTCAACAGATCCATCTTTAGAAAGGTGGTGGTCATAGAAGGAAAGTTTTACGCCGAATCAAATGCCGGCATCTTAACTTCGTAGGTTTTTATTAGTACTTAACATCACTTTCCACCTAATCGCGAAAATAAATTAAGGAGAACGAACATGCGGCCAGGTGCTTTTATAATGATTATCATTGTTTTATGTTTTGTTGTATCATACATCATATTTGAGTGGTTTCTACCTCCTTTCATCAAGGATGGAGGGTATGTTGTTATTCTGCTTATGGTGCTCACCATGCTGGATATCACCTTCATTATAGAACGCACAATGTCGCTCCGCAAGGCGAAGGGCAAGCGTTCGCAGGTGGCCTTTCTCAGAGATACAATGGATGCGATTCGTAAGAACGATATCAGTAAGGCCATTGATCATTGCAACACGCAGCAAGGTACCATGGCGAATGTCCTACGCGCCGGTCTGGATCGGTTTCAGACGGTAGCAAATGAAAATTTGACCAGTGATCGTCAGGTGGCCGAAATCAGGCGAGCATTCGATGAAGCTAATGCGCTCGAAACGCCGCTTCTGGAGCGTAACCTGATTGCGCTGCAAACCATCGCGACCATTGCAACTCTGGTCGGTCTGCTCGGTACGACGATCGGTATGATCCGTGCGTTTGGCGCTATGGCCACCGAAGGCGCGCCGGATGCCATTCAGCTCGCGCTCGGTATCTCCGAGGCGTTGATCAATACGGCCGGTGGTCTGGCCGCAGCCATTATGGGTATCGTGGCGTACAACTATTTCGTCAATAAGGTGGATCAGGTCGTCTATGCCTTGGACGAGGTCTCGCAGGAGGTTGTGGCGATTTTGACCGGACGTGGCTAAGCCGTACATTTCCAGTTTAAGGAGAATTCAATATGGCTAAGAAACATGGGAATGTGAACCTCGATATGACACCGATGGTGGATATCGCGTTCCTCCTGCTCATATTCTTTATGGCTACCACGGTGTTTAAGCAGCCGGAATCGATATCTATTCTGCTGCCCTCATCACATTCGGTTATTAAACTGCCCGAATCGGATGTCGTTATCCTGACGGTCGGTCCCAAGCCTGAAAACCTGATTTTCTGGCGTCTCGAACCGCAACCGGAGGTGAAGATCCAGTTGGAACAGTTGGAAAAAGCCTTGATTGAAGCGCGTATTCGCAATCCTAAACTACGGATTGCGATAAAAGGGCATAAGGATGCGGAATTCGGGGTGATCAGTGACATCATGGATGTCTTTCAGTTGACCAACAACACCCGTTTTAATCTGGTGACGAATTTTGAAGATGACACCAAAACCGCAGAAGATGATGGGACCAGTTCAAGATCGGTCAATGATGACCTGGCGAGGAGGTGATGACGCATGGCTGCAGTACAGGGCGCAGAACGCTCGAGTTCTAAGAAATCAATCGAAGGCAAGAAGCCCAAGAAACAACGAGGAGACATCCATATTGATATGACTCCCATGGTTGATATTGCCTTTTTGTTGCTCATCTTCTTCATGGTGACCACGGTGTTCCGGGCGCCTCAGACGATGGAGCTTAATATCCCGCCCGATAAAGAGGACACGGTGGAGATTGCCGAGTCCAATGTGCTGATCATTCGTATGCTTGACGATGGTCGTGTGTATTGGAATATCAGCCGGGACATGGCTCCGGAGCTTTTCGAATTTGATGAGATCCAGACCTTCATCAAGGATAAAGAAATAGAAAACGCTGAGGATCATGACGGCGAATCCAAACTCGTGACGCTGATCAAGATTGCGCGGACGAGTCCCTATGAACAATTGGTAAACGTCATGGACGAGCTACAGCTTGGCGCTATAGACCGCTTCAGCATCACGGTGCTTGAAGCCGAGGAATTGGAGGAGGTGGGCTTATGATAGGCATACTTCGCGCTGAGCATTTTCCCCTGAAGAAAGAATCCGATCTTAAGTTCTTTTATCAGAAATACGCCAGAAATGCACTGATTCTCGCAGTCGTAATTCATGTGATTGCGGTTGGGGCGTATTGGGGCGTAAACTATATTCAGGAAATGAATCGGCAATATGCAACCAGAATTGTGACCTACGCTGATCTCGGTCCGCCACCGGCTTTAACCGATGCACCGGAAATGCCGGAAGTGCCGGTAGAGGCGCCGTCGAAACCGGTGATCGGTATACCTGAGCCGGTGGATGATGCCGAGGTGTCTGCTGAGATGACCATCGCGACGCAGACGGAAATGAGCCAGAGCATTGCGCCGGTTCTTCAGGATATCGACGAAGCAGAATTGATCATTGAAGCGCCGAGGGAGGAGATTATCATCCTAGATGAGGCGCTTCCTCCGTCTGATGTCTTCATTCCGTATGAGACGCCGCCCGTGCCTATCAAGCCCATTGTTCCAATTTATCCGGAAATGGCACGTATGGGCGGTGTTGAAGGCATGGTGATGCTTCTGGTGCTGATTGACAAAGATGGCAAGGTACGTCAGGTGCTGGTCCGTAAAGGGATCGGCGCCGGTCTTGATGAAGCCGCTGTCGAAGCGGTGAAAAAAGTACCCTGGACTCCAGCAATTCAGAACAGCCGTCCGGTTGCCGTATGGATGTCTGTGCCGGTTCGATTTCGGTTACGATAAAGGCTTGAGTAGTGTCGCATTATGCGCCACTACAGGTTCCAGTGCTGAAAAGAATAGGGAATGGCGATTTGGTTCGCTGTTCCTTATTTTTTTCATACGAAAAATACTTGCTATGATTCGTGCTTTGACGTTATTTATTAAATCTTTTCTTTGCACGTCTGATTGAGGTGAATGAAGTTGTTATATTAAGATATAAAACAGGGCTGTTATCTTAAACCAATGTCGTCTATATGTTTTTAATAGGCCCATGAAAAGGAGATAGTCATATGGATGTTATTATGTATGGGGTCATTGGAGCCGGTGTTCTGGGGCTGCTTTATTCCGTATGGAAAACGAGGTGGATTATCCGGCTGGAGGAAGGGACTGACAAGATGGTGTCTATCGGTGCGAATATCGCCGAAGGCGCCATGGCCTTTTTAAAAGCCGAATACCGGGTACTCGTTTTTTTTGTGGTTGCCGTCGCCATTTTACTGGGGCTGGCCAACGCGGGTCGGGTTGAATCAAGTCCACTTATTGCCCTGTCCTTCATTGTAGGCGCCCTCGCCTCGGGGCTGGCCGGCTTCTTAGGGATGCGCGTAGCGACAAAAGCCAATAACCGCACCACCCACGCCGCGCGATCCAGTTTAGCCCAGGCGCTGAACGTGGCTTTCGCCGGCGGCTCTGTCATGGGACTCAACGTCGTAGGCTTAGGCGTGTTAGGACTCGGCGGGCTGTTTATCCTCTACACGGGAATGTTTGGGGTGGATCAGGTCGGCATGGGGCGAGTGTTGAATGTCATCTCCGGATTTTCTCTGGGCGCTTCATCCATCGCCCTGTTTGCACGTGTGGGCGGCGGAATCTATACGAAGGCAGCCGATGTGGGGGCCGATCTGGTAGGTAAGGTCGAAGCGGGCATCCCCGAAGATCATCCGCTGAATCCGGCGTCCATTGCAGATAATGTCGGCGACAACGTAGGCGATGTGGCAGGGATGGGTGCTGATCTTTTCGAATCCTTTGTAGGCTCTATTCTGGGATCCATGGTGCTGGGCGCCAGTATTCTGGTTGCCGGCGTGTTCGACATTCATTTTGTCATTCTTCCGCTGATCATTGCCGGGGCCGGTATCATCATATCGATCATCGGGACCTTCATGGTTACGGTCAAAGAAGGCGGTAACCCGCAGGCTGGTTTAAATAGAGGCGAATTCGGCTCTTCCGCTTTAATGGTCATCGTCATGTATTTTCTGATCGATTATTTCCTTCCTGGCGAATTTGTTATGGGTGGAGAGACGTATTCGAGTGTTGGTGTATTTATCGCCACGGCCATCGGTCTCTTCGCCGGTCTGGGTATCGGTCTGATCACTGAGCATTATACGGGTACAGATACCGGGCCGGTCCGCGCCATCGCAGAGCAGTCCATAACCGGTCCGGCCACTAATATTATCACCGGTCTTGCCGTCGGGATGCGATCAACCACCATTCCGATTTTGATTATTGCGGCCAGTATCATGGGGGCTTATTATTTCGCCGGTTTGTACGGCATTGCCATGGCCGCCCTCGGCATGTTGTCCAATACGGGTATTCAACTGGCCGTAGACGCCTATGGTCCCATCTCGGATAACGCCGGCGGTATTGCTGAAATGGCCAGCCTGCCGGCAGAGGTAAGACAACGGACGGACAAATTGGATGCGGTGGGCAATACGACAGCGGCCATCGGCAAAGGGTTTGCTATCGGCTCCGCCGCCTTGACGGCCCTGGCGCTTTTTGCCGCCTTTATGTTACAGGCTGGTATCTCCTCGATCGACATATCAAATCCGAAGGTGATGGCCGGATTATTCGTCGGAGGGATGTTGCCCTTTCTATTTTCTTCGTTGGCGATGAATGCCGTAGGGCAGGCGGCTATGGCGATGATAGAAGAGGTCCGCCGTCAATTCAAGGAGATACCAGAGTTGTCGGCTGCTCTGGCCGTGATGAAGAAATACGACCACTCAGATGAGGAATGGTCGCCAGGAGATCGGCAAACGTTCGAAGCCGCAGATGGTAAACCGGAATATGCCAAATGTGTGGATATTTCTACGAAAGCCGCGATAAAAAAAATGGTTCTGCCTGCCTTGCTTGCTGTTTTGACGCCCGTTATCGTCGGATTTGTTTTCGGTCCTGAGACACTCGGCGGCCTGTTGGCCGGTGTGACGGTCTCAGGGGTATTAATGGCTATCTTCCAGTCCAATGCCGGCGGCGCCTGGGACAATGCCAAAAAGATGTTCGAGGAAGGCCTTAATATCGAAGGCGTCCAGTATGAAAAAGGCTCGGAGCCGCATAAAGCCGCGGTTGTAGGCGATACGGTCGGTGATCCGTTTAAAGATACCTCAGGGCCATCCTTGAATATCCTGATCAAGCTGATATCGGTAGTCGCTCTGGTTATTGCGCCCCTCATCGCGCTTTAAAGGATCGCGAATAATATCTTGTAGCTTCTGATCACATAACAACCGTGTATCTATGATTACATTTTTTGCTTATCTTGGAAGAAGAATATTCTGGGCACTGGAAAATATCGGTGATTTCAGTATGATGCTCATCGATGTTGTCCGGTATTTGCCACGTATTCGCGACTACTGGAGGCCCATGGTCATCCAGATGATACAGGTCGGTCTGCATTCCTTGCCCATCGTGGTGATGATAGCCTTTTTTTCCGGTTTGGTGACAGCCGTTCAGACCAATTATCAGTTTCAAAGTTACGTCCCCATGTATCTGGTGGGTAGCATTGTGCTTGAATCTGTCGTTCTGGAACTGGCTCCGGTATTAGGTGGTCTGGTGCTATCAGGGCGTGTCGGCGCAAAAATCGCGGCCGAACTCGGTACAATGAAAGTGACAGAGCAGATAGACGCTATGGAAGTAATGGCAATGAATCCCATCATCTATCTGGCGATCCCGCGCATAATAGGCGGCACAATTATGCTACCCGTTCTGATCGTTTATGCAGACCTGATCGGTGTCCTTTCCGGTATGGCTATGGCCGTTAATACCATGGACGTGACGACACCGGAATTCGTGAAAGGAATGCGCGAAACTTTTAGACCGTTGGATGCGTATTTCGGTTTATCCAAAGCCTTTACGTTTGGCCTCACGATTACGACGATTGGCTGTTATCAGGGCTTTAAGGTAAAACCGGGTTCAGGTGCGGAAGGAGTTGGCGCGGCGACAACCCAAACTGTCGTGGTCTCCTGTCTGTTGATTCTAACGCTGGATTATGTGCTTGCGAAAACCATACTGCCGACGAAGTGAGCAGGCGGTGTACAATTAAATCAAAAGGAGTTCGTCATGGTGGCTAATAAAAAGGGCCTTATTCCTGACGAAGCTAAAATAGGCATAGCGTTTCTACTGGCTATTATTATTTTTGTATCCGGTCTGTTCTATATAAAAGATTGGCGTATTGCGGGCGACACCTACGTCATTACCGCAGAATTTGATAGCGCGACAGGTATCAAGCGCTCGGATCCGCTGCTGTTGGGCGGCATACGTATCGGTAAGGTCGAAGAAGTTAAGCTGGAAAATCAGATTCCGAGCGTGATTATCCGAATCGATGAACCGTATTATTTTCCTATAGATACACGTCTGGAAGTGATATCGCGAAGCATTATGGGTGAGAAATCCCTGGTGGTCCACAAAGGCACCAGCAGCGTACTGGTAAAAGACGGAGGCAAGTTTATAGGCTTCTCATCACCGGATCTGTCCACTATGATGCCCGAGGTAAATGCCGTGAGTGTGAACATGACCCGGCTCCTCCGGAATGCGAATACATTTCTGGATCCTGAATTCAAAGGCTCCATTAGTGGGAGCCTGTCCAATGTCCAGGAAATCACGCAACTGCTTAAAACCACCTTGAACCGCCAAAGCCGTCAGCTGGATCAGGTGATGGCCAACATGGATTCGGTGCTGAACAACATCCAGGATATTTCAGCTTCCGAGAAGGAGAAGATTTCTACGACGATGTCGAATCTCGAACGAATGTCCGTGGCATTGAACACGATGATGGATAAACTACAGACGACCACCACATCGTTGGATAATATTCTGGCACGTATCGAAAGAGGAGAAGGAACAGTCGGTAAACTGCTCAGGGATGATAAACTGTATGATGATATGGACCGTTTGTTCGTGAATCTGGATGGTCTGGTGACCGATCTGAAAGAAAATCCGAAAAAGTATTTGGGTATCAGTATATTTTGAACCTACGGCCCTCGAAACAAGTCAGTTTTTTGCAGATTATTTTTCAATGTTCCAGGACCATGGCGTTTGGGGACCACCATCACCTCATTCGGCGTGATTACGAATTTTTTTCGGTCCGCTTCAAGATCATATCCAATCTCATAGCCTTCCGGTATGCCCACATTTTTATCGATGATCGCCCGTTTGATGCGGGCACCGCGATGAATTCCCCCCCTCCATTAAAATTGAATCATAGACCTGGGCGTAGCTGTGAACGCGAGGCGACAGAATCGACCGTTGGGCATGGCTGCCGCTTATGATACACCCGTTGGCGATCAACGATTCGAGTACGGCGCCGACCCGATTGTCCTGTTTATCCGCAAATACCGTTTTGGCCGGTGGTGATGGCGCCTGATAGGTCCGTATCTGCCAAGCCGCATCATATAGATTGAACGAAGGCACAAAATGGATATCAGGTCCATATTGGCTTCCCGGAAACTGTCGATTGTGCCGACATCTCGCCAATATTGCTGTCGCTGATCAGCATCCTGAAAGGGATAGGTGAATATGCGGTGGGTATGAATGAGTTGAGGGATAATATCCCGTCCAAAATCGTGTGCCGTATCTCTTCTGGCATCTTCGCTGACTGCCTGGACCAGAATATCCGTATTAAATATGTAAATGCCCATAGAAGCCAGGGCGTTATCAGACTTTGCCGGGTATGGCGGTGGATCTGCAGGTTTCTCTTTGAAATCTACAATACGGTAATCCTGGTCGATAGACATCACACCAAAGTCTTTCGCTGATTTGAGATCAACTTCAACGGCCGCTACGGTCAGGTCCGCCTGATTGTCCGGGTGGAAAAGCAGCATCTGTCCATAATCCATCTTATATATATGATCACCGGCGAGGATAATCACGTATTCGGGACGCTCTTCCTGAAGTGTATAGATGTTTTGAAAAATAGCGTCCGCCGTCCCTTTATACCAGTGATTACTTGCTCGGAACTGGGGAGGGGTCGACACAATATATTCGCCTAATTCTTCGTGGAATATACCCCAACCCAAACGGAGATGTTTGTTCAAAGAATCGGATTTGTACTGGGTGAGGATATATATTTTCCGCAGATTAGAATTGAGACAATTTGATAAGGTGAAGTCGATAATTCGGTATATACCGCCTAACGGGACCGCCGGTTTGGTCCGGTCACGGGTCAGTGGGTATAAACGGTCACCCTGACCACCTGCCAGAATCATGGTCAGTGATGAACGCAGTATGGATGCCAGAGGATCTCGGTTCATAAGGTTCGCGATGCGTGACAAGAGTGATTTATTAATCTGCATCATGTCTGTGTATCGGTAGGCGAAGTATGAAGGCGGCGCCCTCATGAATACGGCTGTTTACATTGATGGCACCGCCGTGATCCTCTATTATTCGTTTGGCGACCGTCAAGCCTAATCCGGAACCTCCAGGTTTGGTTGTAAAAAAGGATCGAATATTTTGGACATGTCATCACTCGAAATTCCTGCGACGGTGTCTGTGATTATTATATCCATAAACGTATTATTGGTGACTGCCGTCTGTCGAAAGACCTCCCCTGTGCCACTCACGGCATCCACCGCATTATTTAACAGGTTTAACATAACCTGCTTTATCGCATCCACGGATAAGGGCACTTTGGGGAGATGATCCTGAAAGTCCGTTTTAATCTGAAGACGCCTGTTGGGCTGACAATCGATAACATGAATGCCGGTGGCCGGTAGCGGATGGGCCTGTTGGTCAGTAATTTATGGGATTTATACATTCTTCTTGCGATGTATTGGCGACGGTTCTATACTAAAGGTTCTAATAAAGTAGCAGGTGATAAGTGACCAGTGGTGAGTGGACAGGAGTGATTCAAGATGCCGAAAATATTAACTGAAACCGTGGACCAGTATGTAACGAACCTGATGCCGGATAGAGATGAAGTGTTGACGGAGATGGAGCAGATCGCTAAAGAGCAATCGATCTCGATTATCGGTCCGTTGGTCGGTCGTCTTTTGTATCAGATGGCGGTCATGATCGGCGCCAGACGCGTATTTGAAATGGGATCGGCGATCGGGTATTCAACCATATGGCTGGCTCGGGCCGTCGGTCCGGAAGGCAAGGTCTACTATTCCGATGGAAACGAATCCAATGCTGCTCGGGCCCGCACCTTTCTGGAGCGGGCAGGGGTAGCGGACCGGGTTGAGGTTCGGGTCGGTGATGCATTAGGCCTGCTTCGGGCATCTGAAGGCACCTTCGATATTATTTTCAACGATGTCGACAAGCAGGACTATCCGCAAGTTTTCGATATGGCCTGGTCACGTATCCGACAGGGTGGCTTGCTGATTACCGATAACGCGCTGTGGGGCGGCCGCGTTACTGAACCATCGGATGATGAATGGACCCGGGCTATTCAGGAATACAATAAGAAAGCGTATGCTTCCGACGACATATGGACCACAATTATTCCTCTTCGTGACGGCGTCGCGATCAGTGTGAAACAATAGCAAGTGGGCAGGTGGACAAGTAGGCAGCAGACGGTAGCCAGGTGTTTCAGCACCGGGTGACAAATGAGTATTATTTATAATTGAAAAATAGGTATGAGGATCAGATCATGGATATTATTTCCATCGGCGAGTGTATGATAGAGATGTTTTGTGAGGGACCGTTGTCGAAGAGCGATACGTTTACCAAGGCGTTTGCCGGGGATACCATGAATATGCTGGTGTCGGCCTCCCGGCTCGGCGCAAAAACGGGGTATATTACCCATGTGGGTGATGATCCATTTAAAGATTTTCTGCTGAATTCATGGGCATCGGAAGGGATCGATCTGACCTGTGCAACGCCTCTGGACCGCCCTTCCGGTTTGTATTTTATTTCGATCCTACCAGATGGAGATCGTGAATTCACCTACTACCGTGCTGGCAGCGCCGCCAGTTGCCTGTCTCCAGAGGATATCGATCCTGCCTATATCGGTAAAACCAGGTTTTTATATGCCAGCGGTATATCTCAGGCTATCTCCCCGAGCAGCCGTGCAGCCGTGCTGAAAGCCTTTCAGATCGCTAAAGAGGAGGGGGTGACGGTCGCCTTTGATACCAATCTCAGGCTCAAATTATGGGCCCTTGAGGACGCCAGGGCGGCTCTGGATGAAATTTTACCTTATGTTGATATTATGCTACCGAGCGCACCGGAAGAAACGCGGCAGTTGTTTGATACGGATGATCCGATTAAAGTTATCCGCATGCTATGGGATCGAGGCGTTGATATGGTGGCTGTAAAATGCGGTGAGGACGGTGTCAAGCTCGGAGTAAATCGCGAAATCCATGCTATTTCTGCTTACACACCGGAGATCGTGACGGATACATCAGGAGCGGGGGATGTGTTCAACGGGGGCCTGCTGTATGGCCTGTCAATTGGGATGTCTCCTGTTGAAGCCACCCGTCTTGGGACAATTATTGCCGGCCTGAAAATCCGTGGGCGCGGGGCGACCTTTTCCATACCCAGGCGGAAAGAAGTCTTTGAGATTTATGTGCGAGATTTCGGCCCTCAAATTTAATCATGGAGAGTACGAAGCAGACACAGAGGGCACGAGGTTTTAATAATATCCCAAAATCAAATGTCAACGACTATATATTTACAATCCGCAATCTGAAATCCGCAATCTGAAATCCGCAATCTGAAATCGAATTACCGTTCATCTCCTTCCGGTTCGATATCAGGGATGGCGTCGTCTTCGGTGACAACCACATCCTCCTGCATATCATCTATCAGTCGATTCACCCGTGTATGCAGGACATCTGCCTGGCGGGTGACCTCGTCCATATCATTCAGCAACTGCTCGAATTCATCATCACTCATCTGCGGCTCAAACATCTCGCATGTCAGCATGATCACAGATACCGTTTGTTTGCACGTTTTGACACAGCGGGTGCAAAGCGGATGAATGGTATTTTTATTCTTCTTCAGCATAAGGGGGCTCTGATAGGATTTTTTATTTCTGATTGAAAGTCAACAAAACAAAATCGGCAACGTAGAGCGTTTCACTTGACTATATTAAACAAATAATAAGAACATATATGTATAGCGATCACGTGTATGCTATACTTTCATGTAGCCCGTGTCAATAAAAACCTTAACAGGTGATGCCGGGATGTTCCCATTCGGGCTACATAGTTAAAAGGTCAAGCGTTGGTGTTTATTCTTTTTGCGTATTTATAATGGCTATAATGGGTAACCGTATGAGGATGGCCGTTCCATTCTGAGGTTCACTGTGTAGTTCCACCTGGCCGGCATGCTTCTCCACAATCTGCCCGACGAAGGGCAACCCCAGGCCGGTGCCTTTGTCTTTCATACTGTAAAAGGGATCGAACACCTTGACCTGATGTTCGGCATGGATACCTGAGCCATTATCCGAAATAGCCAGTTCCACCTGATTTTCTTTCCTTTGGGTGGAAAGAGACAGAATTCCGCCGTTCGGCATGGCTTCGATAGCATTCCGGATACATTTCAGGACGGCCTGGCGCATATGGGCAGAGTCGATTTTGATGGGGTCCAGTTTCCGATCCAGGCTGCAATCCAGGTTAACCCGCGCTTTCTTTTCCGCAGGTGGAATCCATCGAAATCGTTGAGGCCGGCGTTGAAAGGTCATCCGAAATGTTCAGACGATGCGTTCAAAACTGAGCCCTATCGCATGGCCATCCGGGATGGTAAAAATCTCGGAATCCTCAAGTTGAGTATGCAACACGGGGCCGACTCTTTGCTCCATCGCAAATACTTCCAGGAACGCAACCCCTGCGGTCCGGACGATAAAGTCTCTGGTTGAGTCCTCGTACCACCATTGGGGCCGTAACGGGGGTGTTGCGTTAAAAAAGACTTGACCAGTAACGATGATGGTCCGTAATTTGTAGTAGCACAGGATGTTACTTGTATTGGTCAAACGTCGTGGAGAGCGAAAGGCATGTTCAGACAGATTACCATCATACTCACGATACTCACGCTTCTACTTTCGACCTCACCGGTCCAGGCGCTGATCTGTGACTTGAATGTAGAAGCCTGTGAGATGCCGAAGAGTGATGTATGTGTCGAAGATGCAGGGCTTCATCCAGTACATGACGCGATGGGCGCGCGTGAAGATAACAGGATGCATGCCGCAGACAATGGTTGTTGCTGTACAATCCGCTCTTCTGAGACGGCGGATTCAGCCACAGCATTCCCTCTACTACCGGGTTCTGGCCAGACCAGAATATGTGTGGGACGTGTTGCAGTAATAGAAGCACCTGATCTGCAATACAGTCTGTCGATTTCACTGAATCGCGACGATACGTCCCAGGCCTTCCCGCCCAAACTATATCGACTTTACGCGTCCTACCTGATTTAACAAACCTCACAAATTAATGAGAGACCCACCGATTTTATGATCGGGCCGGGATTGTATTGTCCTTTCGAAATGTAGGTTCATGGTCTGCTGTGCACCGGTGTATGCATTGGTTTTCATCCGCTTGGTTCGGGTGATCCCCATTGAGCCTGCATCGGTAGATGACGGCTTCAGGAGTGATGTCCATGCGCATGATCAAATTCAAATATATCCCTATGTATTATCTACTGGTGATGTTTCCCCATACGGTGCGTGCTCAGGCTGAGGAGCCCTTGTCCCGGTTGGATACGTTAGTACGGATAGCACAAGAACATAATCCGGCGATATCGGCTGCCCGGAACCGTTGGCAGGCGGCCACGCATCGTAGCCCGCAGACCAGTTCGCTGGACGATCCGATGTTCAGTTACACCAGATGGGCAAGAACGCCGGAAACACGCGTCGGTCCCCAGAAAAATGTCTTTGTCCTCTCCCAACGCTTTCCATACCCCGGAAAACTAAAACTAAAAGGTCAGATGTCCGATGAGGACGCCACCGCGGAACAACAACGATTTGATGTAGCCGGGCGCGATGTCGCCTTCCGGGTTAAGCAGGCGTATTTCGAACTCTATTGGGTAGACCAGTCTCTACAGATTCTCGATGATTACCTGATCGTGCTCGAGACTTTTAATGGGGCGGCAGAAGAAAAGTATGTCACAGGAGCAGATATTCAGGCCAATGTCCTGAAATCCCAGGTTGAAATGTCCACTGTTCTGGATCGGCTATTGGCCTTCGATCGTATCAGAGTCGGGATCACTTCCAGGCTCAATGCCTTGCTGGGCCGAGCTGCGGGGACACCTGTTGAACCGGTTACTTTTATAGAGATGACACGGTATTCAAGCCCTGAGTCGCTGGTTGTTGATCGGGCGCTGGCTACGCGCCAGGAATTACATATCGCGGATGCCATGATTCGTAAAAGTGATTTAATGACACGCCTTGCCCATCTTAATTATCGACCGGATTTCAACGTGCAGGCTTCTTACATCACCATCCCGAAAGTGGCGGGCAGCCAGTTTACCGACACAGGAAAAGATGCGTTCGGCATCATGTTCAACGTCAATATCCCCATTCGTCTGAAACGACGACGCGCTGCGGTAAATGAGGCTAGGGCACTCGTTGAGTCGAATCAGATGACACGAGAAGATATTAGGAATAAAATCACCGCTGAAATCTCGGATTTCTATTTCAAGATGCAGCATACCGGACGGACGCTGGACCTCTACGATCAGGGCTTGATAACGCAGGCGGAAGGCAGCCTGGAATCTGCCTTATTTGCCTACCAGAATGGTAAACTGGATTTCCTCAGCCTCCTGGATGCGGAACGAATGATACTTCAAGTCAACCTGGGTTATGTCAGAGAACAATCGAATTATCGGAAGCATCATGCTGAGCTGGAATGGGCGGCAGGCGGCCATCTGCCCTAGACCTGTTCGATATCATGGAATGGGTCAGACCATCCCCTAAGCAGGAGATTTATCATGCAGTGGATATATAAAATCCGACGCACCAATTCATTATTCAGATATTTACTGTTCGTTCTGGCTGTGGGTTTCAGCACGCTCTCAATCGGATGCAGTGAAGAAAAGCCACCGGCCTTAACGGTTGTAGAGGCGCAAGGGCAAAAGCAACTCTGGACTTGCGGCATGCATCCTCATGTTATCGTTGAAGAGTCGGGATTCTGTCCCATTTGCAACATGAAATTAACACCGGTAAAACAGGAAACCATGGCGGCGATGACGGTATCAGAAGACGAACATGCCGATCATGACCAAGTGGCGCAGACCATGTCCGTTGAGGATAAGGTAATCCTGTACTGGCGCGCCCCCATGGACCCGACTTACATCACCGATCAACCCGGCAAATCACCCATGGGCATGGACCTGATTCCGGTCTACGAAGGAGAAACGGGGTCAGCCAGTCCATCGATCACCATCAATCCTGTCACGCTCCAGAACATCGGCGTACAGACCGCTCTGGTGGAACGGGTGAATCTTTACCGCTCGATTCGCACGGTCGGGCACCTGGACTATAACGAAGAAACCTATTCGCGTGTAAATATCAAATTTTCCGGATGGATCGAGAAATTGTTCGCAGACCAGACGGGACAAGAGATACATAAAGGCGATGCGATGCTGGAGATCTATTCACCAGAGCTGGTTTCAACGCAGGAAGGATATCTACTGGCTTTTCGAAACGTTGAAAAACTGGGGAACAGCACCTTCCAATCGGTTACAGGCAGTGCACGCTCCCTGCTTGATGCTGTTCGCCGCCGCTTGCTTTACTGGGATATAACCGAACAGCAGATCCTCGATCTTGAGGAACGGGGTGCGGTGACAAAAACGCTGACGCTGTACGCGCCGACGAACGGCATCATCATTGAGAAAATGGCAGAGCTCGGCATGCGGATAACACCCGGTATGGACCTGTATCGTATGGCAGATCTGAGTACCATCTGGGCGTATGCCCACATTTATGAATATGATGCCTCCTGGATCAGGCCGGGCCAGTCTATCGTTATGGATCTGCCCTATAGTCCGGGGAGAACGTATGAAGGACGCATCGACTACATCTATCCGTATCTTGACCAGAAATCCCGGGATATCAAGATCCGTCTGGTCTTTCCAAATCCCAGGCGGGAATTGAAGCCTCAAATGTATGCCAACATTCAAATTGCCGCCCGTATCGGTGGGGACGTGACCGCACTGCCCAATGAAGCCATCATTCGTACAGGCGAGCGAAATCTTGTGTTTGTTGCTCTGGGCGACGGCAAATTTGAACCGCGTACTGTCGTGCTGGGTCTCGAAGGGCAGGACGGTCTGGTACAGGTGACAGGTGGCATAAGCGCAGGCGAGGAAGTGGTAACCTCCGCCCAGTTCCTGATGGACTCCGAGAGTCGAATGAAAGAAGCCATTCAGAAGATGTTGAAAGATAGACTGAAATAACGGGGTAAGCAGCGGCAGGTCTATCGGTCATCGACTGCGTAATATCAGTTATTTATTGCTGCATACGCCACATAGAAGAGAGATAAACCATGTTAGAACGTATTATAGAATGGTCTGTCAAAAACCGATTCCTGGTAATCCTGGGCACGGTCTTTCTGATCGTGGCCGGCACGCTATCCATGGTCAGGATTCCGCTGGATGCCATCCCCGATCTGTCGGACGTCCAGGTGATTATCTTTACCGAATATCCCGGCCAGGCGCCTCTGTTGGTGGAAGATCAGGTGACGTATCCCCTGACGACAGCTATGCTCGCTGTGCCGTATGCCAAGGTGGTCCGGGGTTACAGTTTTTTCGGAGTTAGTTTTGTTTACATCATCTTTGAAGACGGGACGGATCTGTACTGGGCGCGAAGCCGGGTGCTGGAATACCTGAACTATGTGTCAAGTCGCCTGCCCACCGGTGTTATCCCTACCCTGGGCCCGGATGCAACGGGTGTAGGCTGGGTCTATGAATATGTCCTGAAAAGCGATACCCACAACTTGGCAGAACTACGGTCTATCCAGGACTGGTATCTGAGGTATGAGTTGACTTCGATACCGGGCGTGGCAGAAGTGGCCAGCATCGGTGGCTTTGTGAAGCAGTATCAGGTGGATGTCGACCCCAACAAGCTGCTCATATATGACATCCCGCTCAGCAAAGTCAGATCCGCGATTCAGCGGAGCAACAATGATGTCGGGGGACGTCTGATCGAGATGGCGGAGACCGAGTTCATGGTGCGCGGCCTGGGATATATTAAATCTATCGAGGATATCGAACACGTTCCTCTGGGGGTGGATCGAAACGGTACGCCGATTCTTCTAAAACAGGTCGCCAACATTCATCTCGGTCCCGAGCTTCGCCGGGGGATTGCCGAATGGAACGGCGAAGGGGAAATCGTCGGCGGCATCATCGTGATGCGGTATCAAGAAAATGCATTGAAGGTCATCCACGCGGTAGAAGAGAAACTGGAAGAACTCAAACGTGGCCTCCCTGAAGGCGTCGAAATTATCCCTGCGTACAACCGGGCGAATCTTATCGAACGGGCCATCGAAAATCTTAAAGATAAACTCATCGAAGAAAGCATCGTCGTCGCGTTCGTCTGTATTATATTTCTACTCCATTTTCGTTCCGCTTTCGTGGCGATATTTACCCTGCCCGTCGGTATATTGATCTCATTTATTGTCATGTCGTATCAGGGTATCAATGCGAATATCATGTCGCTGGGCGGTATCGCCATCGCCATCGGCGTTATGGTAGATGCGGCGATCGTAATGATTGAAAATGTGCACAAACACATCGAGCGTGATGGAGGAAAAAAGGACCACTGGGATATCATTATCGATGCCTCGAAAGAGGTCGGTCCGGCCCTGTTCTATTCTCTGTTGATCATAACGCTGTCGTTTATACCGGTGTTCACGCTGGAGGCTCAGGAAGGCCGTCTGTTCAAACCCCTGGCCTTCACCAAGACATATGCCATGGCGGCTTCAGCCTTGCTCTCCATTACTATGGTTCCGGTGTTGATGGGGTATCTGATCCGCGGCAAGATCCTGCCTGAGAAGAAGAATCCGCTCAACAGGATCTTGATTTTTATCTATCGGCCGTTACTCGAGTTAGCTCTGCGATTCAAGTGGCTCAGTATCGGTGTCGCGATGATGGCCCTGATCGCCACCTGGTGGCCGTATCAGAAACTCGGTTCGGAGTTTATGCCGCCGTTGTATGAAGGCGACCTGCTGTACATGCCGACGACCGATCCGGGAATCTCGATCACCAAGGCCAAACAATTGTTGCAGCAGACCGATAAGATCATCCGGACCTTTCCGGAAGTACACCATGTGCTGGGTAAAATCGGACGCGCGGAAACAGCAACCGACCCGGCGCCGCTCTCGATGATCGAAACGACCATCATGCTGAAACCCGAAGACCAGTGGCGCCCCGGTATGACGCCAGAAAAGCTGGTCGATGAAATGAATGAGGCGATCCAGTTTCCCGGTCTTACCAATGCCTGGACCATGCCGATAAAGACACGTATCGACATGCTGTCTACCGGTATCAAAACTCCGGTCGGCATCAAACTCATGGGCGACGACCTGGCGGTATTATCGGATCTCGCCCAGGAAATCGCGCTCGTCCTGAATGAGGTGCCTGGAACGCTAAGCGTTTTTCCGGAAAAAACGGTGGGTGGAAACTATATCGATTTTAAAATCGATCGTTTCGAAGCCGCACGTTACGGTTTGACGGTCGGCGATGTGCAGGATGTGATTACATCTGCCGTAGGGGGCATGAATGTCACCTACACGGTCGAAGGGCTGGAACGGTATCCGGTCAATGTCCGCTACAGCAGAGAGTTGCGGGATGACCTGTCCGATCTCAATCGCCTGTTGATTCCGACACCGACCGGCGCCCAGATCCCTATCGGGCAGGTGGCGAAAATTGTCATTCAGAAGGGGCCACCAGGCATAAAATCCGAAAACGCCCGCCGTACCGCCTGGGTATATGTAGACCTGAAAGGCATCGATGTAGGAACCTACGTCAAGAATGCAAAACAGATTGTGGATGAGCAATTTTCATTACCGAATGGCTACAGCGTGGTCTGGAGCGGTCAGTATGAATATATGGAACGGGCGCAGCAACGTCTTCAGATCGTGATTCCAGGGACGCTGGCGATCATCTTCCTGCTGCTTTACCTGAATTTCGGTAATATAAAGGAAAGCCTGATCGTGATGCTCTCCCTCCCCTTCGCTCTGGTCGGCGGGATCTGGCTGATGTATCTGCTCGACTACAACTTCAGCGTGGCCGTCGGGGTTGGTTTTATCGCGCTGGCCGGGGTCGCATCGGAAACAGGCGTGATCATGTTGATCTATCTGGACCATGCCTATGACAGGCGATGGAAAGAGGGGAAGATGAGTTCTTTACATGATCTCTATGAGGCTATCATAGAAGGTGCTGTAGAACGTATACGTCCTAAAATGATGACCGTGACAGCGATCATGGCTGGTCTTCTGCCGATCATGTGGGGCACGGGCACCGGATCAGAAGTAATGCAACGTATTGCAGCGCCGATGGTGGGTGGCATGGTCACCTCCACCGTGCTCACTTTGCTTGTTATTCCCATCATTTACTTCATGGCCAAGTCAGGTGAAATAAAGAGAGAACAGAAACAGGCGGCTATTGCCCAGAAGTGATATCGTCTACAAGGAGATCGCCCGTGGATATACAACCTGATAAACAACCTGGGAAATTGGCTGGAGACATGATGGGAGGTGCACGGGGCGTGTACGAGGTGAGTTGTGAGTTGACGGAGGTGGGGAGACAAAATATATTGCAGTATCATTGTTTAGAGTCTGTTGTTGCAGAGGAGACCTATGTCTACAGCTAAGGCGCCATCTTCCGAATGGTACAAGCACGCGTTTCGGTTTGACTATCTGCGTGTGTATCCGCATCGAAATGATGAAGAAGCACGCCGTCAGATTGATTTTCTTATGCGAACGATCGATTGTCCTGCACCACAGGATGTGTTTGACCTGGGGTGTGGCGACGGGCGACATGCGGTTGAGTTAGCTAAACGCGGTTATCGTGTTACCGGACTGGATCTTTCCGAAGAATTGCTTGCCAGGGCTCGAAGTCGTAATGAGGCACTTGATCTGGGTATTCATTTTGTCCAGGGCGACATGCGGGAGATTCCCTATGAAAAGGCCTTTGACTTACTCGTTAATTTTTTTACCAGTTTCGGATATTTTGACCATGACGAGGAGAATGCCCGTGTCCTTACGGCGGTTTCACGGGCCTTACGCCCCGGTGGTCAATTTCTCATGGATTATTTAAATAGAGCATACGTCATTCATACGCTGGTACCGCATGATCGCAAAATGCTTGGTCAAACCAAGGTGGAGCAGACCCGTTGGATTACCGGTAATCCCGACAATCCCGACGATCATGTACGCATCAACAAACGGGTTACATTAGAAGATGAACAGGGCACACGCACATACGACGAATCCGTACGCATGTATACGCTAGACGAAATGTACGCTATGTTAGCCGAGGCGGGGTTGTCGGTATCACAGACCTTCGGCGATTTTGACGGCCGGTCAATTGCTGAAGATACGCCTCGGGTAATATTAATAGGAAGAAAGTGAGCAAATGGACGAATTACACATGGTAACTAGCGAATCATAAATCGGGAGAGAGCGCCCTATGTCTGACATGTATCAACCGAACGATGATTTTCGAGAAAAGGCGCACCTGAAAAGTATAGAGGAATATCAGCAGGCGTACGAACAGTCTATCACCGACCCGGAGGCTTTCTGGGCGGAGAAGGCGGATGGGTTCCACTGGTTCAAGCGATGGGACACGGTTTGTTCCTACAACTATGACATGAGGCAGGGACCGATTTCGATCAAATGGTTCGAAGGTGGTAAGACCAATATCGTGTACAATTGTGTGGACCGGCATCTGGACACGCGCGGGGATCAGACGGCGATCATCTGGGAAGGTAACGAGCCGGGTGAAGACGGCAAGCTGACGTATCGTGAACTGCATGAACTGGTTTGTAAGTTTGCTAATGTTCTCAAGTCGCGTGGCGTTCAGAAAGGGGACCGGGTTTCCATCTATCTGCCGATGATCCCGGAACTGGCGATTGCCATGCTGGCTTGCGCGCGTATCGGCGCCGTGCATTCCATCGTCTTCGGTGGATTTTCCGCAGACTCGCTGGCAGATCGCATTGTAGATTCCACCTGTAAAACGGTCATCACCACGAACGGTACGCATCGTGGTGACAAACCCGTATTTATGAAGTCGGTAGCCGACGAAGCGATCGCGGCTGCGGAAAAAGAGATGGGTGAGCCGGTCACGACATGTATTGTCGTCGAGCGGGTCACAGGTAATCCGGATTTCGATTTTCCGATGCAGGCAGGACGGGATTTCTGGTGGCACGACCTGATGGCGGCTGTGAGCGCCGATTGTCCATGTGAAGAGATGGACGCGGAAGATTCACTATTTATTCTGTATACGTCCGGCTCTACGGGCAAGCCCAAAGGCGTACAGCATACCGTCGGCGGTTATATGGTGTACACCGGTGTCACGCATAAATATACCTTCGACTATCATGACGGTGATATCTATTTCTGCGGCGCCGACATCGGTTGGGTGACGGGACATTCGTATATTGTGTATGGCCCCCTCGCCAACGGCGCGACCACGACCATGTTCGAAGGAATTCCGACCTATCCCGGACCGGACCGGTGCTGGGAGATTATTGAGAAATACGGGGTCAATCAGTTCTATACGGCGCCGACGGCCATCCGGGCGCTGGCCCGTGAAGGCACATCCTGGCCCGGCAAACACGACATGCCTTCGCTCCGGCTCCTCGGCACCGTGGGTGAGCCGATTAATCCGGAAGCCTGGCGATGGTATCACGTTAATGTCGGTAAAGAGCGGTGTCCGATTGTGGATACCTGGTGGCAGACCGAGACGGGTGGTATCATGATTACGCCCCTGCCAGGGGCCATTCCGACCAAACCCGGATCGGCGACCCTGCCGTTTTTCGGTGTAAAACCCGTGATTCTGGATGCAGAAAGCGGTAAAGTGATCGAAGGGAACGGGGTGACGGGGGTCCTAGCGATAGCCGAACCGTGGCCGGCTCAGATGCGTACCATCTATGGCGACCACAAGCGGTTTGAGGAGACCTATTTCCAGCAGTACAAAGGCTACTATTTTACCGGAGACGGCTGCCGACGCGACGAAGACGGCTATTACTGGATCACCGGGCGTGTCGATGATGTGATTAATGTATCCGGGCACCGGATGGGTACAGCGGAGGTGGAGAGCGCTCTGGTCGCCCATGAAGATGTAGCGGAGGCGGCCGTAGTGGGTTTTCCACACGACATCAAGGGGCAGGGCATCTATGCGTATGTGACGCTCAATGTCGGCGTAGAATATACAGAAGAACTGCGGACCGAACTGAAAAAACAAGTACGCCATATTATCGGTCCGATCGCTATGCCGGATATCATCCACTGGGCGCCGGCTTTGCCCAAAACACGCTCTGGAAAAATCATGCGCCGCATCCTGCGTAAAATTGCTACCAACGAAACCGATCAGATCGGGGATACAACGACGCTGGCGGATCCGTCGGTTGTAGATCAGTTGATTGAAAATCGGTAGGGAACAATACTAATTGTTGAATTATGAACCGCGCAGCACTCGCTGGAGCCCGCAGGGATCAGCAATTACGTTTGAAAACCTTAACTCCGCCCGCCACACGCCACAATGGTTTGCCCGGTGATGAAGCTGGCGTCATCGGAGAGCAGGAACTTAACGATGGTGGCCATTTCCTCGGGAGCGGCCATGCGGCCCATCGGGGTGGCGGCGATGAGTTGGTTGATCGCATCCGGATTGGCGGCGCGGGCGATGTCGGTATCCGTCAATCCCGGAGCAACGCAGTTGACACGGATATTGTGCGGAGCGAAGGCCTCGGCACAATGCCGCGTGAACGAGATGACGGCCGCCTTGGTCGTTGCATAATGGATCATATTCTTCTTCAGGACGACGCCTGCCAGAGAGGCAATATTGACAATGCGACCGTAGGTTCGCAAAATCATCTCGTCCTTGACTGCCCAGGTCGTTAAAAACGGCCCGTCCACGTTTACCTCGAACATCCGTTTCCAATCTGCAAAGGCCATATCCGTGTGGGGCGCACTGACGGCGATGCCTGCGTTATTCACGAGCAGATCGACTGGACCGAAGCGGTTGCGCACTTCCTCAACCATTCTATTGACCTCTTCTTCACGAGAAACATCTGCCCGGACGATCATGCCTTCGGCACCAATGGCATTCACCTTCGTTAATGCTTCATGCGCTGCCTCTTCGTTCTGGGTATAGTTAATCGCCACCCAGGCGCCGTGTTCGGCCAACATCAGGCAGATGGCTCTGCCGATCCCCCGTGATCCACCGGTGACGAGGGCGGTAAGGCCGGTGAATTGATGATCTGGTGCGGTGGTGATGGTTGCCTCCTTTTGATTTTAAAGCGCCTATGAAGTCGTCGGCGTTAAATTTACACATAATCCCCACCTGCCCACTTGTCGTCTTATCCATACGCCCCTTTTTCATGCCGTCCGAGCATACGCTGTAGGCGGGGGGAAGCATCAGTCCAGATGTGGTCCGGCATGTGGTAATCGATAAACGGATAGAATTTCTGGGAGACGAACCGTTTGCTGTAGGTTACACCGGCCATGAGGCGGGTGCAATCCGAGGCGTTGGGGGCGCCGCGGTGCCACATCTGGTTGTTGAACATATAGGCGTGACGCTTGCGTGTGAGAAAAGAGTACGTCTTATTACCATCAAACATCGGATGGTCCTGTTCTTCAGGACGGCGACCAGCATAGTGACTGCCAGGGATCACTTGCGTCGGTCCGTATTTAACCTCTTCCACATCGGTGAGCGGCGTGAAAATCTGCATCACGAAGCATGGCAGCGGTATGTCGGGATCATGACGGGGAATATGCGTTGGTAACGGGAAGTGAACGAGGTCGTCCAGATGCCAGCCGCCCGGACCGTCCGCCACGGCTTTCGGATTGGGCGGCGTGTACAGGGCATTCTGCGACATGCAGTGGCAATCGTCACCGAGGATCGCTTCCGCCAGGCCGGCGAACGGCTCACGGATGATCAGATCACGAAAGGCGGTCGAATATTCGAACATACGCATCAGACTATTTCCGCGAATCTGATCGCGTGCCGGTTCGTGCATACGCGGGTCATTCCACTTGTTCTGCATATCTGTTCGCAGGGCTTCGACTTCATCCTCTTCCAGAATCGGACCAAAGTCGAAGTAGCCATCACGCTGAAATTGGTCGAGAATCTGTCTGGTCTTTTCATCAATGAACCGCTCACCGGAGCGAATGACGCTGGTAGACATGGGAGGTCCTTTGGGAAGTTACTCCTACAACGACACACCGAGGACGAAAGCCCCCCTTTTTCCTGGAATAGGATCCCGAACAGGATCAAAAAATGACACCCAGAAGCAGGGGTAGACCGATCAGGAAGTTAAGCATCTTCTCAAGACCACCCAGTTCGGCTTCCGCTTCTATTGAACGATTGCCTACATCATAATTCATAAACCATAATTCATAAATACCTTCACGCTGTTTGCAGCTTTCGGCGACGAAAATGTCCGGGCAGCCAGATGAGTAGCGTACTCCAGACGAGGCTCCAGGCGCTGCCGCCGACCCCTGTGACAACAGACACCATCAGGCCGTTCAGGATAGTAGTAATACCGGAATCACGGGCGATAAAAGCAGGGTAGGTATCTGGGGAGAAGCGGCCGTGCTCCCAGCCGGAAAAGGCGGCAATATTGTATGAAACGGCATTGGGCAGAAACCAGACTAAGAAGGCGACGGCTACTATGGACAGGGCCACACAGGACCAGGGCAGGTCGTCCCACTTCCGCGTCATGCCGTAATACAGGTAAGCCAGCGGCATCATCCAGTATACGCCGAAGTACATGGATTGCTCCGGCGCGACGACCTCAAGTAGAAGCCGGATGAGGGCAACAATCCATCCGAATATAACCAGTCCCTTTATCCGCGACCAAAGCGATTGTTGATCCGATGTCACGATGTACCTCCATATGAGTGAATGGATGGAAATGTGTAGGCGTACGGCGCGCCGTACGCCTATTACGAGGTATACAAAAATTGTTCCGATCGTTTATCAGCCAGCCAATCATTCAGCGTTATAGCGTCGCGGTCTTTGTCGGACATAAGCGGACTGTCGGACAGCAGGTTGTCAAAGTCGGCTTTCAAGGTTGGATCACACATCGACCAGTCGATATCCGCAGCCAGCGGGGAAATGCCGCCCTCACAGCCAGGGCTGTATTCACCGGAACAGAAATATTCGATTGTACTGTCGGTGGTGAAGAAATTCCCGTGTGCAAACCCCGGCGGCACCCAGATCCACTCGTTATAATCGGCATCTACCGAATCCGGGATGTCGTAGGCGATCATTTTACCCAGGGTCGGCGATCCTTTACGGATGTCCAGCACCAGATCCACCATGCGTCCGCGGATGGTTCGTACGAATTTTCCCATATACGGATTCCATTGAAAGTGCATACCCCGAATGACCCCGGCTTTAGAATAGCTTTCGTTTTCCTGTACGAAGGTGACATCTCTCAGAAAGTCCGTAACCGGATTATGGTGCAAATCACTGGCCCTAAACGGTTCGGTAAAATAACCGCGGTTGTCCATAAATCGTCCGAAACGGACGACTTTTATTTCAGGTATCGCTAATGTCTTCACCTCTATTATCTTCATGCAGAACTCCCTGGTGTTCCCTTGCGTATCGGCTTATCTGCCACGCTCTAATTTATCCGTCATCTCCAGAATCCGTTTCCATGCCCGAATGACGTGCTGTTCCTGTGTATGGACCTGACCTACGCAGAAGCGCAGAGTCAACCGGCCATTCAATTTTGTATGAGTCAGATAGATGTGTCCTTCGGCGTTCAACCGCTCCATTAACTGCCGGGTCGGCTTATCCCCGTCGATATGCCGAAAACAAACCAGGTTGAGCATGGGCGGCGCAGTCAATTCAAAGCGGGCGTCGGCCTTTACCCAGTCCACGATCTGTTGCGTCATCGTCACATGGAATCTAACATATTGCCGGAGCCCCTCAACGCCGAAATGCCGGATGACGAACCACAATTTCAACGCCCGAAATCGCCGGCCCAGAGGCACTTGCCAGTCTCGATAATCAATCACCGCACCTGAGGCCGTGGCTTCATTGCGCAGGTATTCCGGCAAAATACTCAAGGTGTTGATCAGTATGGATCGATCTCTGACGAAAAAACAATCACAATCAAAATTCGTGAACATCCATTTGTGGGGATCGAAACAATAGCTGTCGGCCAGGTCGACCCCTTCGTGAATAAATCGAAATTCGGGACAGAGTGCTGCCGTGCCGGCATGAGCGGCATCGATATGAAGCCAGAGATTATGTTGCCTGCATATGCGTCCTATTTCCGGCACCGGATCAATGGCTAAAGAAGAGGTGGTGCCTACCGTAGCACAAACAAAGCAAGGCTTAAAACCGGCAGCGCGATCTTCTTTGATCCACTTTTCCAATACATCCGGCTGCATGGCAAAGCGATCATCTACAGGAACAGCCCGTAACCGGCGGGTGCCCAGGCCTGCAATTTTGATCGCTTTTTCAATCGATGAATGGGCCTGGGTAGAGGCATAAGCCACCAGTTTACCATCCCCTCCCTTTTCATTAAACCCGAAGTTGGTCGCGTGTTCCCGTGCCGCCAGAACTGCACACAGGGTGGCATTGGAGGCGCTGTCCTGAATAACACCGCCGCCGTCGCCGGTGGATTTGAACAGGTCGGGAAGACCGAGTAAATCGACGATCCAATCGCATACATGGGTTTCCAATTCGGTGCAGGCGGGACTGGTCGCCCAGAGCATGCCCTGCACCCCCAGTCCGGAAGACAGCAGATCGCCCAGAATAGAGGGACCGGACGCATTCGCGGGGAAGAACCCAAAAAAATCAGGCGATTGCCAGTGGGTAATACCCGGCAGAATCAGACGGTCGATATCCGCGAGAATCGCTTCAAACGGTTCGCCTTCCTCTGGTGGATTTTTCGGCAATGACGCTCGGATTTCGCCCGGATTGACCTGTGACAGGACAGGGAACGACTCAATCCGCTCATAATAATCGGCGATCCAGTCGATCATGGCATATCCATGGCGACGAAACTCATTCGGCGTCATATGAAAATCTGGTGCTTCGGACATTTAAGAGGCTCCCGTTACCAACTTATGAGATAATGAAAAGAGAATCAAGCAAGAAGTGTCATGGCTATTGTTGAATGATGATTTATGCATGATGATTTATGCATGATGATTTATGGATGGAAGATATTTATATTTTAACGAATTAAACCAAGTTCACCTCATTCGTTTTCAGGCAATCAGCATCAGATGCGCTTGACATCTCATCGGTTCAAATATTGATTGCAGGGGTATGAGGATCACCGGACCGACTCTAATGAGATAACCACAGAGAGCATGACGCAGCCGTGGGGAGTTTGGAGTAAATTCTATGATGCAACCAACCGAAGAAGCATATCGTCATTGGCATGAAGAAGGTTATCTTGTATTTGAGAACGCGATACAGGGAGAAGAACTGGCTCGTTTGCAGTCGGCCTTTGATCATTGGGCGGCCGTGTGTAAAGAGGATTGGCTACTAAGCATCGAGCGAGGAGAAGCATCCGCCACCTTTTACGATATCCCGAATGTCCTGAAAAAAGATGAGGTGTTTATCGACCTCGTCGATCATCCAGGTTTCTACGGTCATCTCATGGCGTTCACGGATAACGATCTGATCTTTTTAGGGCCACAGGCCCGTACGGTACCGCCCTGGGTGATGAGCTATACGGGCTGGCATCCCGACGTGCCGCCTGATCACCCGTTACATATCAAGGTGCAGATCTACATCAATGATGTCGAGTCGAACAGCGGTGAATTCGCTTACGTTCCGGGCAGTCATAAACCGGGCGCCGGGCCGTATTCTCGTGTGAACAACCTGGCCGCCATGCCGGGGCATAAACGATTTACCGGCAAAGCAGGCACCGCCATTATGTTCAACTCGTATGGTTGGCATGTGGCTATGGATAATCACACCAGTGTGCCGCGTAAGTCGATCATTCTCATTTATGAAAGACGAACGCCGGGTCGTGTGGAACCGGGAAAATTTGCGGCGATCACCTCGTCGGCGAATACACCGGATCGCCGTCGTTTATTCAGTCTGGTATAACCGCGTTAATCAGGAGGTGTCATGCCACGAATCGATGCCCATGGGCATGTATTTACGAGGGCGTCCGCTGAGTTCCCTCGTGAGGTCAGCCCTTTAGTGCCGGCGGATAAGGAAGAGACTGTCGAGACGTTGTTGACGTATATGGACACCAACCTTATCGATCAGGCGGTGCTTGTTCAGATAGGCGGTACGACATATGAACACCATGCGTATTTGAAACATTGTCTGCAGAGGTACCCTCAAAAATTCCAGGGAATCGGTCTCGTACCGGAAGCATTACGCCAGACGCCGGAAGAACATATGGACCGGTTGACAGACGGCACTGGTCTGGTCGGTTTTCGGCTTAATACGGTCGGCGGACCGCGTGATCCGTTTGATCCGATCGACGTCCGAACCTTCGACACGTTTCGTATCTGGCAGCATGCGGCTGAAAAGGACTATGTACTCTGGCTCTATATCAGCGCCCGGGATGCGCATCTGATCGCCTATCTGGTCGATGCCTTCCCTCAGGTACGGGTTGTGCTCAACCATCTGGGGATCTGCCCCGGTGAAGGAACGTTCAGCCATGACCAATGGGGGCGGCCCCAGGTCGATACGCCCTCATATAATCCGGCCTTTCATACCACGCATAGGCTCAGCGCCTATGAGAATGTCACCTTGCATCTGTCCGGCCAGTATGCTTTCAGCAAAGATCCCTTCCCGTACAACGACCTGGCCCCCTGGCATCAAAAATTGCTCAAGAGTTTCGGCGCAGACCGGCTCATGTGGGCCACGGATTTTCCCTGGATTTACGAACACCCCGGGTATGACAAGCTCACGACGATTATCGAAACATCGATACCGGATATCCAGCCGCATGAATTAGAGGCTATTATGGGGGGGACGGCCAGGCGGTTTCTGCGGTTTCCAGACATTGCCTAATTATGATTTATGATGGCTGATTTCGATTAGCTGCTGATAGATTACATCCATTTTTTTCATATTGGCTTCTTGATCTGCGCGTTCATAAACAAGCTGTCGATTTTGTGCTTTGAAACGGTCCCGGTATGCGATTCTGTTTTGGAGAACATTCAGCATGCTGGATGCAAGTGCCTCTTGATTCTGCACCGGAACGATCAAACCATTTATCCTATCTTCTATCCATTCATGGTTTGAGGGCAGGTCGCTGACGATTAACGGCACCTCGCAAGCCAGCGCCTCCAGAATGGCCATGGCCGTGCCGTCTGATGAGGGCACGGAAATCGATACATCCGCGACCGCAAGATACAAGGGTAGCTCATTGTAGTCCACATAACCCGTGAAATGAATGGACTCTTCCAGATCCAGGTGATGCACCAGCGTTTTGATTTCTTCTTCGCCCGCTCCCGAGCCGGTGATGATCATTTTCGCCGCCGGCAACGTCTCCAAGACATCCTTGAATGCCCGCAGAATCACATCAATGTTATACAACGGCGTGAATTTGCGTGGACTGAGTACAACCGGATCATCGCCAAAACCGAGTCGTGTCCTGATGGCTGTGGCATCCATCGGATGGAATAAGTTCAAGTCAACACCCCATTGGATGACCTCACATTTTGACGGATGGCCGCCCAGAGCAACGGCCGCATCGACCTGGTCCTGAGAATCGGCTGTGACCAGATCGGCTTGTTTTAATACCAACTGCGTGAAAAGGCGTTCATCCCATCCCGTGTGGGGACGAAGATAGATGTCGCTTCCCCAGATGGTCACCACAAAAGGATGAAAACCGGTCAGCGCACAGATATAACCTTCCGTCGTGATGGTATGCGCATGAAGGATGTCCGGTTTGATTTTGCGAATCAACCGTTTTATTCTGAATAACTTTTTAAAAAGGTAAGAGAGATTTTTCTTTACCTCAAGATTAAGACAATGAATGATGACGCCTTCATAATCAACAGGTTCGTCTATAATTAAATGCACCTCATAACCACATTTGACAAAGTAGGTCACCCATCGCTCTGTATGCAGGTTTTTGGCACCGGTAAAACATAGGATCATGGCTCTTCCAATCTTTATTAATCCGCCCTTTGCGTTCTGTCATTTGTCTCATCATACTTATCGTGTCCCCTTCTCAATGTCAATGTTTTCCTGAATGCCGTCAGTTAACCCTGTCAACAGACTGAACCGTTCGAAAGTTTTGACCTTGACGTCATCCTGAAATCTAACTTTTTTGAATGAATGTAGATGGTTCAGGTAGATGGATGATTAAATGAGCATGTCCGTATACATCTGTCCAATCTCGAAATAAGCGATATGTATCCGCATGGCGTCATCCACCCCGGTTCCACTCCTGACCTTGACGTCTTTCATCGCGAAACCGGAGTCCAAAATGCTTACCGAAAAGACCGATCTTCTGACCAAACAAAGCATCCGCCAACTTGTACAACGCATGGGCGAGGCCGCCGACAACTTTCTGGCGTCTCTGGCGCCGGATCAGCGGGATAAAGCGCTCCTGTCCTTCGACGATTCGGAGACCCGCACCTTCTGGGACTACCCGCCGGTACCCCGAAAAGGACTTGCGCTTGGAGATATGGATTTCAGCCAGCGGCGTCTGGCGCATCAGCTGGTGGCCGCCGGACTAAGTCGATCCGGTTATGTCACGGCGGCGACCATCATCGGGCTGGAGACCACGCTGGACGCCATTGAGGGATGGAAGCCGGATGGATTCAAACGAGATCCCGGTCTCTATTATGTCAGTCTTTTCGGCACACCGTCGGATAGTAAACCCTGGAGTTGGAGATTTGAGGGGCATCATATTTCCTTAAACTACACGATCGTCAAAGGACAAATCATTTCGCCGACCCCTACCTTCTTTGGATCCAATCCGGCAGAGGCTGCGCTCAATGGTGTGGTTTCATTGAGACCACTTGGTCATGTGGAAGATCTTGGACGAGAACTGATTCGTTCGTTCGATGAGGAACAGCGTCATACGGCAATTATATCCGCCATTCCACCGGGGGATATCGTCACGGTCAATCAGCCCTTTGTAAAGGAAACGCATGATAAGCCGGATCGCCTCGACCGGACGAACGTGCCGTTTGATGTGATTCGGTATACGGAAATCCCCAAAGGGCTCTCGTCGTCGTCGATGAAACAAAGCCAGCATGATATCCTGCAAGCATTGATTCACGAATATATTCATCGCATGCCGGAGGCGATTGCCGAGATAGAACTCGAACGACTGACCAAGCTCGGTCTGGACCATATCCATCTGGCCTGGGCGGGTGGGCTGGAACGTCATCAACCCCATTATTATCGACTGCAGGGCCTACAGTTCCTGATAGAGTATGACAACGTACAGAACGACGCCAATCATATCCATACCGTATGGCGTAACCCGAGCAACGATTTCGGCGCCGACCTGATCGCCGATCACTACCATGCCGCCCATTTGCATGGATCAGATCATACCCACTAGGAGATGTCGTGACGCAACCTATTCGTGTCGGCATCCTCGGCGCCGGACGGGCGCTGTTTATGGCTCAATGTCGCGACGTATTTCCTGACGATCTCGTGCTGGCCGGCCTGTGTGATATCCGCAAGGCACGTGCAGAAAAGGCTGTAAAGAAACATAACTTCGACCGGGTATTTCCAACATATGAGGAGATGCTCGATGATAAGGGCATCGACCTGGTCGTTATCGGAACACCGGACCATGAACATGCCGGTCAAGCGATTCAAGCGCTGGAGGCCGGCAAACACGTCCTCAGTGAAATTCCTGCCGCTTATGAAATTACGGAGTTGGAACGGTTGATTGCGCTGGAGGAAAAAACCGGCCTGGTCTATGCGATGGGGAATGAAGTCCGCTGGTTTCCGTACCTGGAGGCGGCCAGGAAAATGGCCGATGAGGGCTATTGGGGCCGGATTTTTCAGAGCGAAGCCGGCTATCTGCACAATCTACGTTTAGAAGGATGGCGGCAGACAGAATCGGAAACCGGTGAACCGCATTGGCGATTTGACCCACAGCGGCCACAAACCACATTTTTAGGAGGGGGGCCGCATGCCTTCGACACGCTGCGATGGCTCACGGGCGAGACCAATTGGGTTGAGGTATTTGCCTACGGTAATGAGCCCTATGTAGAACCACATTCTGAGCCGGCCAATACGGTGGCCTTGCTCAAAGGCGCATCTGGTTTGATCAGCAAGGTGGAAGCCAGCTATGTCATGGTCCGGCCCTACTGTCTATATTTTAATCTGTTTGGTGATAAGGGGACGTTCGAAACATCCCGCCAGGATTCCGAAGGGTTGTTTTTCACCGAGCAGATCCCTTACATGGATCGTATGGAACACCTGGCGGTCCCCTACGCCGCCCGGCCCGGCCATGGGGCTACCGGCCATGGATCATCCGAAATCCATATGGTTGAAGATATCATTAAAGCCATCCGTGAACACCGTCCGGCTACCATCAACGCACGTGAGGCGGCGCGTTCCATTGCGCCTGCCATATGTGCGTATGAATCGATCCGGACGGGGCAGCCGGTGAAGATACCGGGGTTTTGAGTGCGGATTGCAGATTTCGGATTTCGGAATTAAAAGCCCTTGGAACGTAGAACTTTCCTGCATCTGACATCAACTTTGAAATTATGAATCAATCCGAAAACCGAAATTCTCCTCCTGCCAGTATCCTGGTTCTATCAGCGAACACCGACCGGTGGTTTTCGTCGCCGGAGGCGTACGCTGAATTGCTCTATTTGGAAGGGATAAACGATGTTGAGACCGCTTATCTGGATGCGTTAACGCCGGCATTGCTGGAGGGTCGGTCTCTGGTTTTACTGGGTGCGGCTGATCCTGAGCCGGTGGCGGTACAGTGGTTGATAGACTTTGCCTATCACGGCGGCGGGCTGATCTGCTGTGCGCCGGGTGAAGCGCTGGCTGCTGCCCTCGGGCTGGCCCCGTTAAATCAGGGGGTAATGCATGGCCGTTTGCCGGTGGCGCTCGCGGGTTTTCCGGAGGCCGGATTGCCGCTCAAGGGATGGATACAGCATTATAGCGGCGCAGAAAATGAGGATCATACCGATACGATTCCTTTACACGATTTTGATGGTCGTCCCACCGGGCATCCTGCGGTGATAGAACTGGCAGAAGGAAACGGGGTGATCATAGTCCTCGCCTACGATCCGGCCCAATGCGTATATCTGCTCCGACAGGGGAACCCGCTCCTGGCCGGCTGCCGGTCATCCGGGTTCGAACGGATGCGACCGTCTGATTTGTTTGAAGGGTGGCAGGATGAACGGACAGCTGACTGGCCTACAGCGGATTTACATGGTCACTTCCTGAGAGAACTCATCCATCGCGTCTGGCCGGAAGATACGGTGCTGCCCTGGCTGTGGTATTTCCCGGATCGGGCGGACACCGTGTTGATATTTACATCCGATGATGACTGGTCCACCAGGGTACACTTTGAACAATTGATTGAGGCCTGTGAAACGTATGATGCCCGATTAACTTTCTATCTGGTACAGAAGGATAGTGTCATGGATCGGGCGTGGCTGGAAGACCTGGAATGCCGGGGCTTCGACTTCTCCGTGCACCCCGATTTGCCTCCGCCTTCCCTGTCGTTGTGGGATCGGACACTGAACGATCATATACAACAATTTCGCGATGCCTACGGCCAGCCCCCGAGTCCGTCTGTACGCAATCACTGCATCACCTGGAGCGGTTATATCGAAGGTGCGCGTATCGAAGCCCGGCATGGATTCACCTTCGATACCAATTGCTTTTCCTTACTTCCGCAGGGCCGGTATTATATGAACGGCGCCGGTCTGCCTATGAAGTTTGCCGACCTGACCGGCGACGTGCTGCCGGTCTACCAGCTTCCCACCCAATTCTCCGATGAAACAACACTGGGCGGCCAGGGGTTTGACTGGTCCCTCAATGTAACACCGGATGAAGGCGTCGACCTGATCACCGGACTTTTGCAACGCAACGCTGGTCAAACAGCCAGTATGATGTGCGTCAATGCCCATCCCGTTTCATTCGCCACCTATAGCGCCCCACTTTGGACGCCTGTGATACAGTTTGCCCAGGCGCATTCTATCCCTGTTTGTGATGTGGAACGGTTCAGCCGGTTCTGGCAGGCGCGACGGGCTGTGCGTCTGCAGCCTGTCCCCAAAGATACCACGCCTGACTTCTCTCATTTAAATCTGGCGGAGCAGGGCCTGTCTGTCATGTTACCTGCCGCCGGGACAGATGCCGGCACGCGCATGGTTTGCGGTAGGCCGTATGTTATGGTTTGAAACTACAAAACCTGCTAATGGTCTTCCCGATAGACATACTGACCCGTTAAAGCCATCGGCTGCGACTTCAAGCTGTGTAAGCTGCTCGCATACGTATTGTATCGGACGATATGCCCGGCACCATAGCCTCACTCGAAGAAACCTGGCAGGCGATATTTCCGACGCCTATCCCTCCATCATGCGTATGCTCACCTGGGATATTGTCCGGATGGTGGTGCTGGCCATTCCGTTTACATATTATGCGATGGGGTACTGGCTGTCCGGTTTTGCCTATCGGGTGGATATGGCCGCGATGACCTTTGTAACGTCGGGGCTTGCTGCTCTGATTATTTCTTTGCTGACGGTTGGTTATCAGGCCATCAAAATTGCCCGAGCGAATCCTGTGGATGCATTGCAGTATGAGTGAGGAAAATGACGAAGCCCCTAAAACCGATCAATCACCGTAACTCCCGCCTGGCTGAACTGCCCCATGGCTTCCAGCTCGACCCCGGCTTCTTCGAGGGAGATTGTTTTACGCACAAGTTGCTTTGGATGCAAAACACCTGATGAGATCATACGAAGCAAGGCATCATACCGATGGGCCGGCATGCCGTGACTGCCGACGATTTCCAGTTCTCTGGCGATCACTTCATTCATAGGTATCGATACGTCCGCCTCATCAGCTATAGTCAGGCCAATCTGCACGTGGCGGCCTTGCTTACGGAGACACCGGATCGAATTTCGGCTGGTGACTTTACTGCCAAGAGCATCAATAGAAATATCTGCCCCACCCCTGGTCATCGTTATAATATCTTCAGCGACATCAGGGCTCAATTCGGCATTGAGCACCATCTTGGCCCCCTGTTCCTGTGCCAGGGTCAGCTTGGCATCATTGATATCCACCCCGATGACATGCGCCCCCAGGGCAGAGGCAATCATGGTCGCCGACAGGCCGACGCCGCCGCAACCATGGATTACTACCCAATCGCCGCCGGTCACCCGTCCTTGATCCACCACCCCACGAAACGCCGTCATAAACCGGCATCCAAGGCTCGCCGCCGCGATATAATCCAGATCATCCGGCAGTCCGACTACATTGGCGTCCGCGTAGGGGATCGCCACATATTGCGCGAAGGCTCCCCAGCCGGTAAAGCCGGGTTGATATTCGTTGTCGCAGATATGGTGTCTGCCTGCCTGACACTGATGGCACACGCCGCATCCTTCACAGAACGGTACCGTCACCCGATCTCCCGCATGCCAGTTTCTTACCCGATTTCCCACTGCAGCGATCACCCCGGCCATTTCATGCCCTGGTACATGGGGCAGCTTAATCGTCAGATCATGGCCCATCCATGCATGCCAGTCGCTTCGGCAGATCCCGTTGGCCCGTACCTCGATGACCACCCCATCGTCTGTTGGTGTCGGGTCCGGCACGTCCCGTATCTCCAATGGTGTACAAAACGCGTCCATGACAGCGGCTTTCATATTGCCTCCGATAAATATTAGCTCATTGGTTCATTGGCCGATTTGCAATTTTGATTATTCCTCCCGTGTCGTCAAGTAATTTAACATACGGATCAGCATGAATATGCTTGATATATCTTGTATTCCCCATATCTTTTGAATGATCACTTTAACTTTGAGATCTTGAAATGTATAGCGATCGGTGTGTCCCGCTGGAACTGTCAATCTTGTAGTTTGAAACCTTTGATTTAAAACTCAAAATCACCCATGGCCAAAAAAACCGTTATAGGCATCCGATCGACCTACTCCGTAAGCGGACTACCCATCAAACTGACCATCATTATGCTGGTGCTGGCCGCCTGTCATACCGCCGTCATGGTTGTCCACTATTCCATAACGGAATTGCCCTGGCTCTTTCGCGAGCTTCTTGACCTCGATGAAGAACAGAGTTTCGGGACCTGGTTTACCGTGGTAATTCTGCTCTTTGCAGCCCGGTTGCTTCTGCTGCAAGCTCGCCGGTTACGCAAGGCGAAATTGCCTCGGCATATGGCCTGGAGGATCCTGGGGCTCGGTTTCTGCTTTTTATCACTCGATGAGGTCGTCGGTCTACATGAAACGTTGAATACCGTTACCGATTTCTCCTGGACCCTGCCGGGTGCCGTGGTAGCCGCAATAGTCGGATTCATCTATATTCCGTTTTTAAATCATCTCCCGTCACGCACACGCCTCCTTTTTATTCTCAGCGGTGCCATTTATGTGGGTGCTGCGGTCGGTATCGAGAGCGCTACGGACTGGTACGACGATGAGGATCTACTGGATACCCTGGAATACAACCTGACCACCGTCGTTGAAGAGGCCCTCGAGATGACCGGCGTCATCCTGTTTATTCATGCCATCTTGGCCCATATGGCCGGTGACAGAGACAAGGACGTTACTGAGCAGGTGCATATTGAGACTTGAAACGACGAAGCTACGAAGCTACGAAACGCGGCGTATATCTCCAGCTGCCTTTGATTCGTAGCTTCGTCGTTTTGTTGTTTCGTAGCTTCCCCACCCCCGGAGGTTGCTTTGAATACCAGATTGAACGAATTTCGCGTATCGAACGATGCGGTGGACGATGCGGAAGAGTTACGCCGCCGTTTGGACGAAGAAGGGTATATTTTTATTAAGAAGCTGCAAGACCCTGATAAGCTGCTGGCGCTGCGGCAGGATATCATGCAGGTCATCAGTACCGGCGGTTGGCTGATCGAAGGGACAGACCCTATGGCCGGCATCGCCGATGTTACAAAGCAATGCACCGAACCGGATATCGAATATCCTTCTGTGTACCATGAGATGTACAAATTAGAATCTTTTCACCGGGCGGGGCACTGGCCGGAAGTGATGCAAATGATGGAAAAAGTCATCGGCGGCCCGGTGCTGTCCCACCCGCAGAAAATAGCCCGCCTCTGGTTTCCAAAGTACACCGCGCATACGACGCCGATTCATCAGGATTTTGTCCATTTCCAGGGCGTCTACGATACCTATACCTGCTGGGCGCCGGTAGGCGACTGTCCGGCTGAACTGGGTGGCCTGGCTGTGTTGCCGGGGTCCCATAAGATTAATGCCATTCACGATCACCATTTTTCTCTGGGTGCCGGCGGCCTGGCCATTTATCAGGAAGAGCTGAATGACAATTGGGTAACCACCGACTATGAAATAGGTGACTCACTGATCTTCCACAGTCTCACGGTGCATCAGGCGCTGCCCAACGTCACGGAAGACCGTCTGCGCGTTTCACTGGATAACCGCTATCAATCCACCCGCCTGCCCATTGCCGGGCATATGCTCCAGCCTCATCTCAGCGGAATCTATCCGTTTGGGTGGGAGGAAGTGTATAAGGATTGGACGTCTACGGATTTACAATATTACTGGAAGGATATGGACCTGGAAGTACTACCTACGATCGAGGATTTCGGTGCCAATGGCTTTGCAGAAGCGCTTGAACTCGCCGGTCAGGGCGATGAGCACGCCATCCACCATTTGAAGCGCCTCATCAAACGCGATCCAGAGTGTGAGCGGGCTCAGCGTGCTGGAGATGTGTTGAAAAACCAATCAGGCCACCCTGAAGCAGTCGCAGTGAATCCGTAGGATACCTGACCTGAATATGACCACCATATCGACGAACGATTTCATTGAACAAGACTATCATGATTTTCTGGCCGACTATCCGGGTTACGGGGCAACAGCGATTCTGGATGATCTGCGGCGAGATGAATTTAGTCGTCTGGACCATCAGAAGCACATTTATCTGGATTACACGGGCGGTGGGTTGTATGCGGCTTCTCAGGTGACAGAGCACATGCAGCTTTTACAGAAGGAGGTATTCGGCAATCCCCATTCCCACAATCCGACTTCTTCTGCCATGACAGCGCTGGTGGAACAAGCCCGTGAAGCGGTTCTTACCTTTTTTAATGCGTCTCCGGAGACATATACGGTCATCTTTACGGCGAATGCCAGCGGCGCGCTCAAACTGGTGGGTGAGGCGTATCCCTTCCGGAGTGATTCATACTATCTGCTTACCTTCGACAACCATAATTCGGTCAACGGCATCCGGGAATTTGCCCGGCAGTGCGGGGCGACCACGACGTATGTGCCGCTGGACTTACCTGAGATACGTGTTGATGAGGCCCGTCTTATCGACTATCTGGCGGCTGCAGTCGGGGATGGTGACCGACTGTTCGCCTTTCCGGCGCAATCGAATTTTTCCGGCGTCCAGCATCCATTGGATTGGATACCGCTGGCGCAGGAATATGGCTGGGATGTCATGCTGGACGCCGCCGCCTTCGTACCGACAAACCGGCTGGATCTGAGCCGCTATCAGCCGGACTTCGTGCCGATTTCATTCTACAAAATGTTCGGTTATCCGACGGGGATTGGCTGTCTGCTGGCACGCAATCAGGCGCTGACTAAACTGAGCCGACCCTGGTTTGCCGGTGGAACGACCACGCTGGTATCGGTTCAAAACGACCAGTATGATTTTCGCCCATCGGGTGAGGCGTTTGAAGACGGCACGCTGAACTATCTCGGGTTGCCTGCCGTGCCGATCGGCCTGGCTTACCTCAATAAGATCGGCATAGAGACTATTCACGAGCGGGTGCAGTGCCTGATCGGCTGGCTGATCGAGCATCTTCTCAGTTTACAGCATGACAACGGAAAACAGATGGTACGGCTGTACGGTCCGCCGGGCGCAGACCATCGCGGTGGAACGATCACGGTTAATTTTTACGATGAAGCGGGGGAAGTCATCGATCATCTGCTGGTGGAACAGCAGGCCGCTGCGAAACATATATCCCTGCGTACGGGCACCTTCTGTAATCCCGGTGGCGGCGAAATGGCCTTGTCTCTCGACAAGACTGACCTGATCCTCTGCGGTGAGCCGTCACCCCGGCTCACCATGGACGACATCCGGCTGGCCATAGACCGGAAAAGTCTGGGGGCGGTGCGGATTTCTGTGGGCCTGGTCAGCAATTTTGAGGATGTGTATCAGTTGGTTGTTTTTGCGAACAGGTTATGTAGGGGAGAGAGTGCAGAGTGAAATGCCCCATCATCGTCTATAATCAAGCTATTTACCTTTTGCTTTTCAACTCACCAACCCACCAACTCACCAAATGCTGGAGTTTGCCATGTCCCAGACTCGTCTCACCGGGCAACAGCTCAACTTCTTCAACACCTTTGGCTATCTGTATTTTCCCGGATTGCTGGCCGATTGTATTTGCCGGATTGTAAAAGCCTTCGAAACGATCTGGGCCGGCCATGGCGGCGGGCATCACGGCAAGCCTCATGACGGCGAGCAACGCGCTGTTATTTTCCCGTTTCCCGATCAGAGCGAATACCTGAGCAGCTTCCTTGATGATCCTCGGATTCACGATATTGTTGCGAGCATTCTGGGGGATGATTTCAACTATACCAGCGGCGATGGCAATCTGTATGTAGGTGACACGCAGTGGCACTCGGACGGATACGGCGGGAAGCGGATTCCAAGCATAAAAATCGCTTTTTATCTGGACCCGGTGACTCGTGATACCGGTGCGGTACGCGTTATCCCCGGCAGCCATCGGTGCGGGGATGCGTTTGCCGAGAGGTTGGAAGCGGACATCCGGGATAGCGCCAATATCTGGGGGATATCAGGTGAAGAAGTCCCCGCTGCCATCCTGGAAACCCAGCCCGGTGATATCGTCGTATTCTGGCACAATACCAAACACGCGGCTTTCGGAGGCTCGAAGCGAAGGCGTATGTATACTATGAATTTCTATGAGCATATCCCTGATGACCGCCTGGAAGAATTCCAGGAGACGATATCCCACGAGGGTCGCTTCTGGATCGATCGCATCCACGGTGAAGCCATGCTCCGCACGGCCGGACCGGATCGGATGGTCCATCTGCAACAGGTGATCGACAATGATTTCAAGGTCAAAGAGGTGCATGCTCGGCTGCGGGAAGAGCGGTCGGAGCCGTCGCGAGGGTAGTGAGATTGCAGATCAGACCTGACGGACGCTTGAGATCATAGTTCCTTGATTATTGCCATGCTGTATGGTTATATTCAAGGAACGCTCGCCGTCATCGTTTGATTTTTGTTTTTCTTATTCAGGAGTCCTATGATGCATTTGAAATATGGTATCAGCGCTGTTCTATCCATCCTGATATGGACCACTTCCGCCATGGCCTGGGGGCAGAACGGGCATCGTATCGTAGGGAGGATCGCCGAAAACCATCTGACACCCGAAGCCCGGCAGGCCGTCGCCGAACTCATCGGACCGGAGAGTCTGGCGCAGGTGAGCACCTGGGCGGATGAAATCAAGTCCGATCGAGCCTGGCGCCATGCCAACCCCTGGCATTACATCAATGTGGATGCCGGAGAAACCTTCGAGAATGCCGCCAAGAATCCGAACGGAGATATCATCGAATCGCTGGCGCGGTTCGAGCAGGTGTTACGTGATTCCGGGAGTTCACGACAGGCGAAAGCGGAAGCCTTGAAATTTATCGTTCACTTTGTGGGAGATATCCATCAACCGTTACACGCAGGGTACGGTAAAGATCGGGGCGGGAATGACATCAAAGTAAGGTGGTTTGGTGGGCCTTCCAACCTGCATGCGGTCTGGGATACCGAACTCATCGAGTACGAATCCATGGGATATACCGAGTTCGTCGAATTTATCGACCATGCTACAGAGTTCCAGATCAACGCCTGGCAACAGGCGCCGATCCTCGAATGGGCCAGGGAGTCGCGTGCATTGCTCGAAGGCGTCTATGATGTCGGCAGTGACCAGGACGGTCTTCCCAACCTGCGCTTTTACTACGTCTTCAAAAACAAGGCCACCGTCCAACAAAGACTTCTTCAGGCCGGCATCCGCCTGGCCGGTGTGTTGAATGCGATTTTTACTTAAGTTTTACCATGCATGTGCCGTTAATGGTAGAGGACGCATATCATCCGGATACGTATTTTTGCCTTTTATTCGCATTTAGAAAATTTCAACGTCGGAGGAAACCGGTGAATCGTGTACTCCTTGTTGATGACGAAAAATCGGTTCGAAGTGTGCTGGCTATTTTTCTGGGTCGAAGTGGTTACAAGGTTGCTGAAGCGGAGAGTGGTCCCCTGGCTCTCGCGCAACTGGAGACCTTTCAACCTGAAATCGTCTTACACGATATCCGCATGCCGGGTATTGATGGGGTTCAGACCCTCCAGAAAATTAAAGAGCGGGATAGTAAATTTCCGGTCATTATGGTTACAGCAACAACGGATGAAGGTATTGCGCAAGAGACGATACAACGCGGCGCCCGTGATTATATCGTAAAACCGTTCAGCTTTGAGCAATTACAAACCCATCTGGCCGTGCATCTGTTGATGAACTGAGGCACCCTACGCCTTGAAGCTTACCGCCTCAAACCTGTACCTCCCCTCTCCCTCATGATACACACGTCCCGCCGGTACGTTTGGATCATGATCCCATATGATAATCCAGCCTTCTGAAGCCGCCTGTTCAAGGACCCGACTTTTCTGAATCATCGAGTCGTAGGGGAATAGATCATACGCCATGTTGTAGGCGGCGCGAAGATGTGTGGTCATGGGCAATATATCACCGGCGTACACGACGGTCGCCTCATCGGATTCGATGAGGACCATCTGATGATGCCGGGTATGACCGCCCGTGATCTGCACGCGTATGCGATCCCACACCTCCACATCTCCATCCAACAGGGTCAACATATTCTGATCTATAAGCGGGGCGTAATTTTCTTCGAGATAGGACGATGTCATGGTTGCATAACCATTTACGGCATCTTCCCACTCCCCTTTTTGCACCACATATTTTGCTTCGGGAAAAGCCGGATACAGGTGGCCTTCCAGATCCGATACCGTCGCACCGCCCGCATGATCGAAATGAAGATGGCTCAGGATGACCAGATCAATATCTGCCGCTTTGACCCCGATGGCAGCCAGCGAATCTACGATGGTCGTGCCCGACATGCCGTAAATACAGCGGTTCTTCTCGGCCATTTTATTGCCATAACCGGTATCGATCAGGATATGGCTGCTGCCGGTACGCACCAGCAGACAATTGGTGTTCATGTCAACCCGATTGTGCTCATCTGCCGGACGTATCTTCTCCCACAGCGGTTTGGGTACAATACCGAAGACACTGCCGCCGTCCAGTTTGAATCGACCACCGCTGACGATAAAAAAATCCATAAAACACTCCTGAGAAAATAGCGTGAGACATCGGTATCCATCCGCATCCCATCAATATTTCATACCATCCTGTTCACGTCAATTAAATTTCTGATTTGAAACCTGGTGTCTATACCTTATCTTATCTTAATAATGACAAACCGGCAGCCCTGCACACCTGCCTGCAGAATAGTTCTGAGTTCCGAGGCCCGAGTGTTGTCGCCCGTACTCGGAACTTCCTGCGCGGAGCTGTCTACATAGTACCCACCTGCCCATTTCCCATGTCCCTGTCAGACTACATCCGTACCGTCCCCAAAGTAGAACTTCACGTACACATAGAAGGCTCCATCCAGCCGGAGACGTTGCTGGCGCTGGCAAAACGGCACCGCGTCGATCTGCCGGCCGAAACGGTGGAAGGCCTGAGAGCTTGGTACCAATTTCAAGATTTTCACCACTTCATAGAAGTCTATGTCAAGATTACCGAGTGTTTAAAGACGGTGGGAGATTTTGAGCTGATTGTCCATGAGTTCGGGGCGGAAATGGCCCGTCAGAACATCCGGTATGCCGAGGTGACGTTCTCGCCGAGTAGCCATCGCTGGATCAATGGGATACATCAGGACACGTATTTCACCGGATTGACCCGAGGGCGAAAACGGGTAAAAGATGAATACGGTGTGGAGATCAACTGGGTGTTCGACATCGTACGGAATGCAGAACATGCGGGATGCGAATCTTACAAGGTTGCAGCGGATTATACAACAGGGGTGGCGATTGATGGGATGCAGGACGGGGTCGTGGCTCTCGGCCTGGGCGGCCTGGAAGCCGGCTATCCACCGGCGCCGTTCGCCCCCTGGTTCGACCGGGCGCGCAAGGCCGGTCTCCATAGCGTGCCGCACGCAGGCGAGCTGGCCGGCCCTGAAAGTATCTGGAGCGCCATCCGAGATTTAGGGGCCGAACGCCTTGGACACGGCGTTCGTGCCATAGAAGATCCAGACCTGGTCGCCTATCTTGCCGAACACCGCATTCCCATTGAAATCAACCCCACGAGTAATATTCGCCTGGGAGTTTATCCCTCTATGGAAACCCACCCCCTGAGACGGTTGTACGATGCTGGTGTCATCGTCACCGTGAATTCCGACGATCCGCCGTTGTTCAATACCACGCTGACCGAAGAGATCGCCCTCCTGCCCGATGTGTTCGACTGTGATCTCGATCTCATCAATGAGATTCTGCTGAATGCGGTCAGAACCAGTTTCCTGCCGGGTGACCGGAGGAAACAGATGGAAGTTGAATTTTGGGGTTGATGCGTTGTATCAGGTGGGTCCCCGTTTTACCAAATGCGGCAGGGTACAATCCACGCGTCTCAAATCATGCGACGAAATAGCCGTTTGCCCGGAGATAGTCCACGCTCTGCCGAATGGCTCGCCTGGGCAGCGGGTTGCCGTACATGCACAGGGAGTAGTTGGCGTCATAGCCTATTTCCCTGAGCACGGCCAACAGACGAATGGCGTCCACCTCACCGGTTCCCACGGCCCGGTGCATGTGGGGATGGCTGTCACCACCGGCAATGTGTATATGTCCGATGCGTTCGACGCCCAGCCTGCGGATGAACCCTTCCGCGTCGCCGGGCGCCATGACCTCTGCATGACAGAAATCAAGGCAGGCCGTGAAGTTGGGTGAATCCACCTCATCGATCAATGCGATCGCTCGTTCGGGTGTGCTGGCGAAATCACCGGGCGGATGAAATTCATTAACCAGCCGTACGCCCGCCTCAGCGGCGATGGCCGCGCCCTCCCTGTATGCAGTGACCAGTTGTTGCCATGCGGCGGGTTCATTAAGCCCTTCTACCGGGCCGCGGGGTTCGATCACCACAAGGTGCGATCCGCCCAGCGCAGCGGTTACCACCACATTCTGTCGTATGCACTCGATGGCATCCTGTACGCCGCCCGGTTCCATTGCCCGAAAACGCCGCCCGTGAAACCACGGTATCGCCCCGTTGCCGTCCCACACGTATCCTGAGATCGTCATACCGCGCTCATGAACCTCAGCAGCTACATCTTCGCAATACGCCGGGGTTTTGTACATAAGATGACCGCTGATCAGTTCGACCTGGGCGATTCCCGTCTTCTGCAGAAAATCCAGGACTTCCTCAAGCGGATATTGCTCTAAACAGGCGGTCTGGACGCCTAAGGTCATAACTTGCCTCCCCAGGGGTGAATGGTGATTGACTGAATGGTGATTGGTGATTGAAAAGAAGAGGAATAGAGAATCAAGTTCTACTTCACAGGTTTTTAGGATGGAGAGATGACTTTCCAATCACCATTCACCATTCACCAATATATCTGTCATACTTCAGGTACACGATTTTCCAAAACTCTGATCACCTCGAAAATCATGCCGCCCGGCGAGCGGAAGAACGCAATGCGACGTCGACCGAATTCACCCTCAATGGTTGTTAACGGAAACAATAGATGCGCGCCGGCGGACTGGATATCAGCGATGTCCAGTTCGAAGTCTTCGCTGATGTATACGATATGACAGGGGCCGGGGGCGAGCGGTTCTGCTAACTGTTCTTCATACACCGCCTCTTCGAACAGATGCAGATATTTGTCGCCCATGCGCAGCAGAACCACACGAAACGTGCGCTCATTGACGGTCACGGTCTCATCGAGGACGACGTCGTGACCAATCCGGCGGTGAAAGGCGAGTTCCTGCTCCAACTCCGCTACTTTCACGCCGATCGTCCAGAGACGTGTAAGCATAGGCGCAACCTCCTGTGGTGACTGTTACAAATTGTCGTGAACTTATGATTGCCTTACAAATTTATGCCAGCGACCGTCCGTGAACACCTCACCCACGTACAGATTGCCCTGTGCGTCGATGCAGATGCCGTGCGGCCCGCCGATAAACTGTCCCGGTCCATCACCCGGTGTGTCGCCACCCCCGCCCCATTTTGCAATCAACTCGTGGTCGAGGGTGTAAATGCTGATCTGTTGCGCCAACTCCGTGATATAGACAATATCTTCATTCGGATCGAAACAGACCTGGTTCGGCTCTAAAAGATCGGTCCACTCCGTCAGGTAGTTACCGTCCGTGTCGAAGATTTGTATGCGCCTGTTTTCCCGGTCGCATACCCAGACACGATCCTGTCTGTCGATCCGGACGCAGTGGCTTAGATCGAACTGCCCCGATCCGGTGCCGCGTTCCCCCCAGGACAGCCGCCGCTCGCCGTCCGGTGCATATTTGTGCACCCGCGCGTTGCCGTAGCCGTCCGAGATAAACAGCTCACCGGTCGAAGCCACCGCAAGGTCGGTGGGTATATTGAATGGGTCGCCGTCCTGCGCACCGGGGACACCGGGTGTCCCGATAGTCAATACCAGTGCACCGTCCGGGTTAAACTTGCGGATGCAGTGGCGCTTGAATTCGGTGCAATAGACGTTGTCGTCCGGGTCGATATAAATCCCGTGGGCGGCGGCGGTGTCCAGGATACCTTCGCCCCATGAGTCCAGAAAATTTCCATCCGCGTCGAACAATACCAGCGGATGATCGCAACGTGAGGACACAAAAATTCTACCCTGCGAGTCGCACGCCACGCCGGGCGTCCAGCCCCAGGTCCACCCTTCCGGGCGTTTCGCCCAGTCCATATCTGCCCTGTACGTGTATTCGCCTGATCCGAATGTCATATTTTTCCTTCTTTCTTAAACGTAGTGATCTCAGAATATAGTTATTACCCTCTTTAAAAGGGTAGTACCTCTTTTTCGCCGGAGATTGGTAATAGTATACGTCAAACAAACAACGGTTCCATCGATTCGTGTGCGATCAAATCAGCCATCATCTCGCCGGAGGGGCCGGCGTCGAATCGGGTGGCCGCGTTGAGTACTTTGGGCAACAGGCGGATGTCGCCGGCGGTGTTTAGAAAAACTTGAGGGTTACTCAATACCCAGTGTACAGCTTTGTCGATGGACGACTGGTCTTCAAGCGGGGCGTACCAGGTGGTGTGGGTGCGATCCTGTCCTTCAGGATAGGGGCCGCGCGCCAGGGATTTGATGGTCTGTACCGCCACGCGCCGGAATCCGCACAGCTCGGTGAGGGTGTTGAAGTCCGCCGCATATCGTCGATTCTGCATCATCGGGTAGTTATACGGCAGCAGGACGGTATCAAAATCGAAGTGCCCGAGGCTGCGCAGATGCATCGAAGGGATTTCCACGCCGTGGCCCGTCACCCCGATAAAACGCACCAGTCCCTGTGCTCTGGCCTCCACCAGCGCTTCCAGGGCGCCGCCCGGTCCCATAGCCGTATCCCACTTCTCCGGGTTGACCAACGCATGCATCTGGATTAAATCAACCTGATCCGTCTGAAGCCGTTCCAGAGAACGGTGTAGACTCTCCCTGGCGCTTTCCGCAGTGCGTTCCCCCGTCTTGGTCGCCAGAAAAAAATCACGACGATGGGTCGCCATCCAGGGCCCGATGCGGAGTTCCGACTCACCATAGCTGGCAGCGGTATCGATATGGTTTATGCCGTGTTCCAGCAATAAATCCAATGTCGCATCTGCTTCCTTCTGGGTAACGTCGCCCAGTGCTGCGGCACCGAAGATGGTGCGGGTGCTCTCGTGGCTTGTTCGGCCGAAGTGTAGTGTGGGGATCATGATGTATTTCCGGGTTGAGGTTGAGGTTGAGGTTGATTTGGATGCAGGTGCATAATATAGCTACCTATCCCGTTTAAAAAATGAGGCTTATCAGGTCACAAAACCGTCATCCCCGCAGGCTTTAAACGGGGATCCATAGCAAGTTTGGGCCGATTGGATGCGCGATTAAGGCCTTCGGGCATGTCTTTAACGATGCGTGTTCACTGTATGTTAGGACCTCTAGGAATTCAACATGGAAAACCACCCGTATTATCCATCCTACCTGAAGGTATGCGTTCAGCGAACGCGGCGCCCTCGACGTATCCCATGGCCATAAAGGCGTTTGACCTGAAATCATGATGCAGGTAAGAAAAGACGTTATATTCGACAAGGCAAAGGAAATCAACCACGGCTGCCCTATTCAGCAATAATCTTGCTTGACGAGAAGATCAGGATTTAGTATCCTGAGACGAGTTTGAACCCCACATATTGTATATTCCGCCTATGCTCTGAAAATCTACGCCTGTATTTCATGACCTCCCTGGTCACGTAATATAGGGGAGCGTGGACGAAAAGAATGGCACGTCACGAAATCCAGTCCACCGTCTTGTCTGATCTCGCCCTGCCGATCTACGCTCCGATCGCCGTTCGGCTTATGTAAGCCCGTGAAGCGGAGGACGATACCGAGCCGCTACGATGGATCGGGTTTGATCCGATACTGGCGCTGGCCCACCTTCATCCCAAGGAATATGGCCGATAATCGGCCTCCTCAGAGCGCATTAAAGAAGAACGTCGGGTTTTTGGTATAGATCCCGCTGTAGCAGGACGACAGATCCTTGAAAAAAATCGATTGCCCGCTACCATGGGTGAGGCGGTCTGGCTACATCATAAGCCCTCGCATATAACAGCCTCACTCGATCTGGCAGGTTGTATATACCTGGCAAATAAAGTGGCCTGCACGCCGCCTTTCGGAGCGCAGTATGACCTCGAAGCGCTTGAACACTTTCTCGTCCTGTTCGGTCTCGGTGGCAATGATGTCAAGGGCTTGAAAGAGTGGACGCAGGCCACCGTATCGAAATTGAAACAGGCTCTGCCTTCCGAAAAGGAGGCGAAGGATGCGTGGAAAACGATGCAACAGAGAGGCCCCCTATCTTTTAGGACGGAACATCGCGGGTATGGGCGCCGACACAAAAACAGATATGACATGAAGCCCGGGTTCTGGATAATCTCCATGAAACAGCCCGCCCTCTGGTCCGACCGATAGATACCAGAGAGATCCTGCATCACATCACGCATACAGCCCGGACAGCATTACAGACGCTATCTGTCGATTATACCTTTCTCCACCATATTGGCGACATATTGCAAAGTAGGGACAGCTCGTCCCGGCAATCTACCCCCGCCATGCAAGGTACAGCCGTCATCGATGCGCAGGAATGGGACAAAGGGATGCTGACGGCCTTCTATCAAGATGATAGTGGTTAAAGAGTTACAGGACAGCCTGGAAACAGCCGGAATTGAAGTGTCCATGTCGTTGGATTCCATCGACGAGGTGGCCTGTCGTCCGGATGAACTGCGACTAATGATTTCACAGATTATTCTGAACGCAATTGAAGCCATGCCCGATGGCGGTGATCTGACGATAGACACGTCGCAGAAGGGGCAGGCTCTTGGCTTTACAGCAGGTGATACAGGAACGGGTATATCACCTGCGGCGGCATCCGATCTGTTCAAACCACTATTTACTACGAAGGCCGCCCAGGGTGTTGGACTCGGATTGAGTCTGGCCAGAAGTGTTATGCTCAGGCACCATCATGGGACCATTGATATCGATTCCGAGATTGAACAGGGCACCATTGTTACGATGCAGTTTCCCGCCCATACGTCAGATGAGATAGACGCTACGGAAGCGCAGGTCGCCTCGAACGGCCGTGGTGAGGCATAAGGACAGGGGCAAACAGGAAGGATTATGGAGAATCCTTAAAGGTACTTAGTGCTTTGTACCTGGTGCTTTGTCTGGTGTTCCCAAAGTACGAAGTTCCAAGTACATAAGGACTACTATACCAGATGACACGCCGCCATGTGCCCGGCCCCTTTATCCTCCAGAACAGGCACTTCGGTCTTACAGCGCGTCTCAGCTGTGGGGCACCGCGGATGGAACGGGCAGCCTGGGGGGGGCTCGGCCGGATTGGGGACATCACCGGTCAGGATAATTCGTTTGCGTTGAAGCGTCGGATCGGGAAGGGGTACGGCAGACAACAAGGCTTCTGTATAGGGATGCAGAGGTTGCCTGTACAACTGATGCTTTTCCGCCGTCTCTACGATTTTGCCCAGATACATCACGGCCACGCGATCACTGATATGGCGCACGACACGCAAATCATGCGATATAAACAGATAGCCGAGTTGAAATTTCGACTGTAACGCTTTGAGCAGATTTATGATTTGCGCCTGGGTCGAAACATCCAGAGCGGAAACAGGCTCGTCGGCTATAATCAGCTCAGGTTGCACGGCCAGGGCGCGGGCAATACCGATACGCTGACGCTGGCCCCCGCTGAATTCATGCGGGTAACGCCGGGCATGCGCAGGATTCAAACCGACGGTATTGAGCAGGTCAGCCACCCGATCATCCAGTTCGTTTCGGGGCGCCAGGTTATGGATGATTAAGGGCTCGCTAAGCAAAGTGCCTACCGTCATTCGAGGATTGAGCGAACCGTAAGGATCTTGAAAGACAATCTGTATCTGACGCCGCAACAGCCGCAGGGTTTCTTTCTTTAACGAAAAAATATCATGTTCCTGACGAGGTTCATGGTCCTGTAATGAGGTAGTTAACGTCACGGAACCGGACGTCGGCTCAAGCAATCGAAGAATAACACGGCCAGCCGTTGTCTTACCACATCCGCTTTCTCCCACCAACCCGAGCGTCTCACCTCGCTGCAACGTAAAACTCACGCCGTCCACAGCTTTAAGCTGCGCTTTGTGCCTCTGGAATAGTCCCCCCCCGATCGGAAAATGTTTCTTCAAATCACGGACGCTTAATAATTGTTCAGAAGATTGGCTCATGGGGGAATTTGTTGATTTGTTGATTTAATGAACGCCTCTTCGAGGCAGTATTAGAACGCGTTTCGCTCGCTTTGCTTTTTGTTGATTTGCTGTTGCCTTTCAATCACCAAATCACCAAATCACTCAATATCTATAATCCGCTTCCACTCACTGCATCGTACCAGATGACCGGCGTCGGCCTGTAACGATTGCGTTTGACCGCATGCGTCTACGACAAAGTCACACCGCGGGGCGAAACGGCATCCCTGCGGATAATGTGTCGGGTCCGGGACCGTGCCTTCGATGGTCGATAGCTGTTCTTCTTCCATGGTCACGGTCGGCACCGAATTCAGAAGAGCCCGGGTATAGGGATGGTGCGGTCGGGCGAACAGAGAGGTTACATCCGCCTGTTCGAGCGCCTCGCCGGCATACATTACCAGGACGTCATGTGCCATCTCAGCGACCACCCCAAGATCGTGGGTAATCAGGATAAGTGCCATCCCGAGTTCATTCTGCAACCGTCGGAGTACATCGAGAATCTGGGCTTGAATCGTGACATCCAGCGCCGTAGAAGGCTCGTCAGCTATTAAAAGCCGGGGATCGCAGGAAATGGCCATGGCGATCATTGCTCGTTGCCTCATCCCACCACTGAGTTCATGAGGATAGCTCTTCACCCGTTCTTCAGGCGACGGAATGCCCACCATCTCCAACAGCTCGATACTCCGCTTCCAGGCCGTCTGTCGGTCTGCCTTGCGATGTAGTTGGATGACCTCAGCGATCTGATCTCCTATGGTAAATACCGGATTCAAAGAGGTCATCGGTTCCTGAAAAATCATGGCAATATCATTACCCCGAATTGCCCGAAGCTGCTCATCCGGCAGGGTGAGCAGATTGGTGCCATCGAACAGGATCTCCCCACCGGCGATGCGTCCCGGTGGTTGGGGGATCAACCGAAGTATCGAATAGGCCGTCATACTTTTTCCGCACCCCGATTCCCCGACAATGCCCAGCGTTTTACCCTCGTCGATCTCAAAGCTCACTCCATCCACAGCCCTGACGACCCCTTCATCCGTATCAAAATATGTTTTTAGTTTATTTACCTGAAGCAGCATGTTGTTTGGATTTGTTGATTTGGTGATTTGGTGATTGACAAGATTAAAGACCATCGGATGATTACGCAATTAAAATGTCGGATAATCGATCTGATTTGTTGCCTATTCCATTAAAATTTATCACTCCAACCATCAAATTACCAATTTCACTGGCCTCGCTGACGCGGATCAAGTGCATCTCTCAATCCATCTCCCAGCAGATTGTACAGGGTGACGGTGACAAAAATAGCAAATCCTGGCACAACAACAAGCCACCAGGCCGCGATATTACTTCTGGCACCAGCTAACAGAGATCCCCAGGTAATCACCTCCGCAGGCACGCCGATGCCCAGAAAGCTCAAGCCCGATTCCGCCAGGATGGCGCCAGCCACACCAAATGCCGCCGGAATCAGAATCGGAGCAATGGCATTGGGCAGAATGTGCACCGCCATAATACGCAGGTTCGAGCAGCCAAGTGCTTTAGCGGCCGACACATAATCAAAACTTCGGACCTGTAAAAACTGCGACCGGGTCAACCGGGCAATTCCGACCCACCCGGTAAATCCGATGATGATCATTATCCAGAACAGGCTTGGCGGGAAAAAGGCAGCAGCGGTAATGATCAGAAAAAACGGAGGGATGGCAGCCCAGAGTTCAAAAATACGAGATAAAAACAGATCTACCCAACCCCCTAAAAAACCGGCAACTGCCCCCAGAACTAACCCGATAATCATAGAGATACCGACCGACACCAGACCGATGGTTAATGAATATCGAGTCCCGTGGATCAGACCAGCGAGTACGTCTCGTCCCAATCTGTCGGTACCGAGGAGATGGCCTCCCCCTGGACGCTCGTATTTTTCGCTCAGCTGAATTTCATTCGGTGCATAAGGAATAGGTGGATAGGTCACTTCCTCCGGATTGTACCGCTTGAAATTTTTCCGCGTCCGAAGTTCTGGTGGCCAGTCCGCTATCCCCACATAGACCGCATACTGACGAAGAACCGGGAAATAGGTTTCTCCATTATATACCATATAGTACGGTTTATTCCCGGCAATCAGATCCGCTCCAATCGCCATCATCGCCATAAGAACAAGCATATACAGACTATATAACGCTGGCCTGTTTTTCCTGAATTCTTTCCAGGTCAGCTGCCAGAAGCTCTCCCCGGAAGAACTTTCCAGTTCATCAAACCCATGGGACCTCTCTGTCTCTTCACCCATGTTCTGTATCACCGTAACCGTCATTATAAGACCAATTCACAATTGCTGATCCCCATCACCCTTGTAACTGATCGAACGAAATCCGGGGATCAACCACTTTGAGCAAAATATCCGAAACCAGAATCCCCAGCAACGACAAGATGGAACTGATGGTAAATATTGCCAGCACCATGGGGTAATCACGGTTTAAAACGGATTCAAAACCTAAAAGCCCCATGCCGGGAATAGTAAAAATCGTTTCGATAAACAAAGAGCCCGCAATCAGGGTAGGTAGCAATCCGGCCGATGTGGTTATAATAGGGATCAGGGAATTGCGATAGACATGCCGCAAGACCACCACCTTTTCCGGCAACCCTTTAGCCCGGGCTGTCCGAACATAATCCTGTCGCAGGTTCTCCAGCATACTCGTCCGCATAAAACGGGAAATGGTTGCAAAACTGATGTAGGTGGACGTCAGCACAGGCAAGAACATATGGTAGGTATGATCGGAGAGTTTGCGCCAGAGGCTCCAATCGTTCGATGCCTCCAATGACTGAATGCCTGAAGCCGGGAACCAGTAGAAAAACTCCCGATTGCAAAAGAATATGATGAGCAGCATACCGACCCAGAAGGTCGGCATGGACCAGAGCACGAACGTGCCTGTGGTCAGCGTTCGATCGACGGGTGTATTCTGCTTTATCGCCTGTAATATACCAAGCGGCAAACCGATGATATAGGCGATGATAATGGCAATGACATTGATTTCCAGCGTGATAGGCAACCGTTTTAGTATACGGTCTATAACTGGCTGATTGTCTTTGAAGGATCGCCCGAAGTCCAGCGTGATAAATTGGTAGTCACCCAGAAGAAACAGTTCAATCCCGGCCCCCCGGTATACATAGTTGCCTTCGGCATTAAAGGTTCGTCCCTCCCAGAAGGAAGATTGGACCAATTCACGCGCTTCATCAGGTGCAAATTGTTGAACCCTGGTCAGAAATTGCTCTTTTTGGTCAAGCCGACTCAACCGTACGAGCGCGGCCCGTTCCGCGTCGGTCAATTGACGCAACAGGTCGTCTGCCAACGACGCCATCTGATCAAGATCGTCCAGGGGGACGGTCTTCAGAATAAGCCCGGTGACCCAGCTTGTATATTGAATATGAAGTGGTTGATCCAACCCCAGTTGTTTACGCAGGGCCTGACGTGTTTTTTCAATGTCCTTCTGCCGATCGGCAGACAGGCCTTCTCCACCAGCGGCGCCGCCCAGGAATAAATCGACGGGGTCGCCAGGCGCCAGATGCATAATTAAAAAAGAGATTACCGTAATTCCGAAGAGGGTCGGAATCATGAGGAAGATACGATGGAGGATGTAGTTTAGCATAGGCAAAAGTAGGCAGGTGGGCAAGTAGGCAGGTAGGCAGGTGGGCAGGTAACATGGCCACCCTTGTCTTGGTCTTTTGCCCACTTGCTTACCTGCCCACCTGCCGATATTCTCACTGATACACCTGATCCGTAGGTTCTACCCACCAATCCTGCGTCACCGGACCACCAGGATACCAATTCACCCCTTGATATCGACGACTGTAAGCCGTCGCCACCCGTTGTTTCCAGAGAAAGGTATACGGTTGTTCTTCGTGAAGGATTTCCTGGAAACGTCGGTACATCTCGGTGCGCTTGTCCTGATCGAATTCCTGGCGATAGACGGTCAGGATATTATCCACTTCTTCATTTTTGAAACTGATAAAATTTGACCCGTTGTCCTCGGCCTGGGATGAATGCCAGATCTGATACGAATCGGGTGGAAAAGCGACGCCGGTACCACCGCTCCAACCCAGCGTCACTGCTGCAAAATCTTTGTCTTTCACCCGTCCCAGAAAAATAGACCAGTCCAGTTCTCTTACCTGACATTCAATGCCGACATCTTCGAGGGCGCTCTGGAGAGTCAAGGCAATGTCCTTACGAAGCTGGTTACCGGAATTAACCAGGAACTCAAAGCGGAACGGGGTTTTCACACCATCTATGTCTTTGTCCAGAAGGCCGTCATTATTCGTATCTGCCCATCCGGCTTCTTCGAGCAGGGCCAACCCTTTTTCCGTATTAAAGTCATACGCGGCCAGATCATGGTTGTATTCCGGACGAAACTTGTGTATCGGCCCTTCGACGGTTTCCGCCAGTCCGAAAAGCAGATTCTGCACCAGTCCTTCTCTATCGGTAAAATGCGTCATCGCCCGTCGGACGCGTTTGTCTTTGAAGATCGGATGGGCATTATTCCACCCAATGTAAGTATACCCTCCGGCATACTGAATCCCTTTCATGAAACGATTCATAAAATCAGGGGACCAGCTTTTCTCCTTGAACTCCAGAGGTTTCATACTGTGTACATCAAGATTCCCGTTGGTCAGTTCGATAAAAGCCGCATCCTGATTGTTGATGATTTTGAATACGATTTTATCCACATAGCCGGTGGACGGTAAACCTGCCACATCTTTTCCCCAGTAACGATCATTACGGGTGACCACCACCTTTTGTCCCGTGACGACATCGTTGTCCCAATCATTGACCATATACGGCCCGGAGCCCATCATATTACGATTGAAATTCTGATTGAATTGCTCCCCGAATCGGTTCACCCGGTCGGCATGACGACCTTTTTCCCAGGAGCCGTCAATCAGACTGCTGATCGGTACCGGATCAATTAGGCCGTCCGGGTCGTAAAAATGATTCGGAAGGATCTGAAAACCGCCTAAAAACAGATCATTCAGAAAATACGGTTCTTTACAGACAAAGCTGACCTCATAGTCCCCATTCTGTTTCACATCGGCCACGGCGGAATAGTAATTACGAAGGTGTGGCGCCATGACCGCCGAGCACTGGATGACCTTCATGGAAAACAGGACATCGGCCGCTGTAAGTGGCTGCCCGTCGGCGAACTTGACATTTTCACGCAACGTGAAAGTGTAGGTCAATTTGTCGTCCGAAATGGTGGGGTAGCCTATGGCTATATAGCCTTTCTGGGTATAGGGCGGGTCGGTCTCAGAATACAGTAACGATTCAAAAACAAAATTGTGTATTGCCGTCGCTCCGACATCACTGGATGTATACGGGTTGAAATTTTCCGGATCGGAGAGCGTATGCTGAACGAGCCAGTCACCATAATCTGCTTCCTCCGTACCAGTGTACTTAACGGGGCCTTTTTTAATCCCATCAAGCACGACAATATCTTTGGTCTCCGCCAGGACCTTCTGTACTTCCGGCCAGGGATCGTCCATCGACCCGCTATCATCGCCGCACGCCAGCAGCGGCAATACGAATATCAAACCTACCCACCCATAAATTTTTGGTCTATTCAGCATATTTTCCACTCCTGCGATTGGTTGATTACCGCACGATTTTTTTTTCCTCAAAATCCACCACGATCTTGATACATTCTCCCTTTCGCTTTGTAGCCAATTCGAAAGCTTCTTGAGATCTGGCGAAAGGCAGTTTGTGAGAGATCATAGGCGCGAGGTCAACTCGTTTCTCACCAATCATCTGCATGGCACTTTTGAAATCGATGTGAATATCAGGGCCTACGGACGTCGTCAGTTGTAGATTTCTCCGAAACAGTTCAAATATATCCGCCGTATACTGCGTTTTGCGAGGGACGCCGAAATTGATGAAATGCCCTTTTCGGCGTGCTAACTGTACACAAAGATTGAACGAATCTTCTTCACCGACCACTTCTATGACCAGGTCCGCCATCCGGCCCCCGGTAATCTCGGTGACCGCCTCTATCGGGTCTGTATCGGAAATGTTTACAGTGTGCGTCGCACCCATCTGCTTTGCCGCTTCCAGTCGATTATCGTGCTGGTCAATGCCGATAATCAATGAGGCTCCCATATTACGCATCATGGTGGTGAACAACAGTCCCATCGGCCCCTGACCGACTATGGCGACCTCGGTGTTGAACCAGTGGCCAAGCCGCTTTAAACAGTAGATGACGGTGCCGAGGGGCTGGGCCATCAATAGTTGTTCCTGAGGCACGCCGTCCGGTAACGGCACAACAGAGGGGCCTAATCCCATGAAATACTCGGCCATGGCGTTCGATGAAGTTGGCAAAGCCAGCACCAGGTCGCCTTCCTTACATCCGTCGGTCCACGATCTTTCAATAATACCGATGCTCTCATGCAATGACATCCCAACCGGCGCCGGATATGTACCGTTTCCCATGAACAACAGATGATCACTGCCGCATACCGCAGCGTTGACGGTACGTACCAGCACTTTGTCCTTCAGAGCACTCGGATCGGATTTTTCCAACGCCAGGTCAGGCCGTTCCGCTTCCACGATCTCGATCAGCTCGGGCGCAATAATCTGCCCAGCCTTCATAGAGGGTCCTTTCAGAATGGATGCCGAGTTATACTCAGGATGAAGGGTTCAGAACTCCGCCCTTATTTCATGGAATGTACCACGGTTTCAGGGATTGTCAATTCCAAATAGTGCTTTGTGCTTTATACTTGGTACTTTGATAGATTCACATCATAGAGCCATGGTTATCATTCGGCATATCTTTTTACAAAGGACAAAGTGCAAATCACAAAATTCCCCGATGTTATGTTCGCATTTACGTAACATCAGCATACTAAAAATAAAATTGACTTACAAGAACCGGTCATATAAACTTGTGGGCGTATTATCCCCACCGGAACATAGCAGTTGAGGTCGATATCCATAGAAAGGATCGTAGTCATGTGACGATAGATTCTGATGGATGTCCTGACGGCAGATAACGAAGGAGGAGAAAGTGGCGAAAAAGGCCAAGAGGAAACAGAATACGCCCCGTATGCCTCGCAAAAGGCCGCTCGAGCCAATAACAGTAGCCTTTTCCCATTTAAAAGGCGGGGTTGGTAAAACGACAGCCGCAATCAACGTCTCCAACTGTTTTGCCCGTATGGGGTACAAGACGCTGCTGGTCGATATGGACCCGCAAAGTTCGTCCAGTGAAATGTTTCTGGATCAAAACCAGCCGGAGAAGACGCTCTACCATGTGTTGTATGAAGAAGTGCCGCTCGCGGAGGTGACTCAAAATATATCGGACAATTTGTATCTCGCTCCGGCCTCTATCGACATGGCCATGCTGGAGAACAGGCTGCGGGAACGGGTAGACGGCTACCATATGCTGCAAATCGCCCTGGAGAAAAATGATTACGACTGTGTAATTATTGATACCCCGCCCTCTATCGGTGTATTAACGTCCAATGCTCTGATCGCGTCCTCTCATCTGATTATCCCCGTCCAGGTCAGTTATTTCGCCCTGACGGGGATTGAAAATATCATGCAGACATATCAGACGATACGCCAGCGGGCGAACCCGAAACTCTCTCTACTGGGGGTTTTGATTACCATGATCGATGATCGGCTGACATTTGCAAGGGATATTAAAGGGGATGTTTCAGATCTCTTCGGCGATATAATGTTCAAGACTGTTATCCATCGCTCCGTGCGCCTGGAAGAGAGTCCCGCTTATCGCAAAAACATCTTCGACCATGCGCCGCGATCACGAGGGAGTGAAGAGTTTATCCAACTCACACAGGAGATCATTGAGCGATGCCGAAATTCGTCTCCAACACATTCTTAGATCACATCGTTCCCGGTGAAGGCGTCGGTCAGATGGTGCCGACCAAACGGGTTACACCCAATCCGGACCAGCCGCGTAAACGATACAGCCAGGAAGATATCGAAGTTCTGGCCAACAGCATCCGCGAGCATGGCCTGATCAACCCGATTACCGTAGATGAACACTATCAGATTATCGCCGGTGAGCGGCGCTGGACGGCTTGCACGCTGATTGGCTTGGCAGATATTCCCGTCATTGTCCGGGAACGCAACTATGAACTTTCTCTGGTCGGAAATCTACAGCTGCGGGATCTGCATCCGATCGATGAAGCGGAAGGGTACCAGCGCCTGGTGGATTTTGGCCATAAGCAAACGGAGATCGCCAAACGGGTGGGTAAAGATCAGTCGATTATTTCCAAAACGCTGTCTCTGCTGAAACTGCCGACGGCCATAAAAGACGACTACGATATCGTTCAGGATGTCTCTCGTGATTTGCTTATCCAGGTGGTCAACGAGCCGACTTTAGAACGACAGATGGCCCTCTGGAATAGGATAAAGAACGACCGCCTGAGCGCGCGCGCCGTAAAGCGAGAGAAAAAAGGCGAACCTACCGTCACACCACGGACGTTCATCCGCAACGTCCAGGCCCTGCACAAACGTATCGAGCGTCTTGATGTCCATCTGTTTAAACCCAAAGAGCGGGATACGCTCCGTACCCATGTGGAGCAAACGATTAGCGAACTCTCGAAAGTATTGAAACAACTGGACGGCAAGAAGAAAAAGAAGAAAAAGTGAAGAACGGGCGATGGGCCGGTAAAGCCTCCAATCATTTGCCTACTTGCTATTTTCCCCAGCAAACGCCTGGACCGTTCTCACATATCCATCCGGTACCCCGATATCGTAATGATCCCCGTAAATCTCCAGGGCATAATACGGGTGTTGCGTTGCCAGCATCGCTTGAGCGCGTGTAAACTGAATTTCTCCGTCGTCTTTTAATCCTCTGGTTTTCAATTCCGTTAAACAGTCAAAAATATCCGGCGTCATGGCATGCAGACCGAACCAGCACAAATAGGTGTCTTCAGGCAATCCGTCGATGCGTAAATGTGTCCGGGCATAAGGGATGTCCGGTTTTTCGACAATGCGGTTCACCGTATAGAGATGTTTCGCTCCGGTGCTTAAGGTACCCGAAATGGTTCCGAATAAATGCAGATCCGTTGCCGGCTTCTGAATAACGCCGGAGACAGGGGCTTGCTGTTGTGCAAACGCCTCGAGCAACTGCCGGGCGCACCGACGCGATTCGCCGCTGAGATATACATGGTCACCCAACATAATTAACACAGGCGCCCCATCTGCCCACGCCTCCGCACATAACACGGCATCCCCATATCCATCCTGGGGGTGCTGGGTGACATACGTCATCCGCTTTTCCAACAAGGCAAGTTGGTCTGCGGCCTCTACCAGAGCGGGTTTATCACGGATGGCAGAGCGCAGAGCACCGGACAACCCCGAAAAATAGTCCCGGAAAACCTGATCACCACCCGGAGCGACCACAACACATATTTCTTCTATCCCGGACGCTACCGCTTCTTCCACGATTATCTGTATAGCCGGCTTTACCAGCCCATCCTGGTCTACAATAGGGAACAATTCCTTGCGCACCACCCTGCTCACCGGAAACATCCGTGTGCCGTAGCCCGCAGCGGGGATGATGGCTCGGTGGATGGGAGGGTATTTGTTGATTGGATGATTCCTTCAGCGTTGTGTGATTGTTGATTGACTCATTGATGAACGGTAGATTTGTGTTTTTCAATCAACAAATCAACAAATCATCCAATCAACATATAGTATTTATCTCCGACGATAAACCACATGTCCGAATTCCAGCGCGCCGGGTGACGTACCGATGAACAGCTCGCCTTTAATGCCGGTTTTATTGACATAACGGACCAGCAGATGTTCCAGGTGGTCGAACATACGTTCATTACCGGCAACGGCTACCGTGCCGCCTGATCCGCCGCCGGTGATTTTGGCGCCGTAGAAACCGGCTTTAGGCCCCATACGCTTCACTTCTCTCACAATCCAGGCCGTTTCGGGGGATCCCAGACCACATCGATGGGTGTAGCTCCAATCAGAAGAATACATAAATCGGCCCGCTGCTTCTAAAAAGGCCGGTTGACCGGTTCGGCTTGCTGCTTTGAGATGGGTGATAAATGATTCGACACGCTCATGTTCATAAATAGGATGTTCAACACGGCTGAGGACCTTGTAGGTAAAATTCGGATCGATCGATGTAACAGGGTCTGGCGTATCCTTGTAATGTTTGATAAAGGTGCGACCGCGAATTTTTTTCGGCAAGAGCGACCGGTAAGCAGTTTCGAATTCAAAACCGGGAATGTTACAGAGATACCCATTGAAAGGATCATGAGCGGCGCCTGTGGTCTGCCGCAGATGAGCCTGGATCATCGCCAGCCCCATGAAGGCCCCCACGCGGACGCCCGTATACTGTATACCGCCCACATGATGCTTTACATTGGAATTAATCCCGATTACATGAAAGTCGTCGGGCAGGCTTAAATGCTCCCGAATGGTGTGCGGCTGACAGTGCAGGCACAGCAGCCGGCCTTCTTGCCCCAGGACCGAGGTGACCTGATCCATAATACCGCAAGGCGCACCAACGATCTGGTTCTCCACCATCTGCGCCAGGCTCGCCAACGTCATATCTTCCAGGTTAATCTCGTAAAGCAAACAGATGCCGCGCATGGCGGCTATTTCCAACGCGGCCGACGACGATATGCCGACACCTAAAGGAATATTACTTACCAGGACAATCGTCGCTCCGTGAGGAAAGCGTTTGATATACCCTTCTCCTCTTAGAATAGAAAAGGCGCCGGCCACATACCCCGCCCAGGAGGTCGCCGGAGTTTCAGCAAACCGATGCCGTAATGCGTCGTAATTCACCCCGCGGCCGGATGCCACCTCACTCAGAGGAAACGCGACATCGGTGATCAGTCCTTCGGTATCCACCCCCTCACTGTGGATGACCACCTTACGGTCATCTCGAGACTGAATGCCGAGGACCACCGCCCGGTCCAGCGGCATCTCACACACCGTGGCGCCGCTGTAATCCGCAATCCCGCCCATGCAGTCCAGCCGGGCCGGTGCTCGGACCACATAAACAGGCGCATTTGTCTTGAAATAATCGCCGAATGAACCGTATTTACTATCCCTTGCATCTGCCAGCGCTTTTTCAAATTCGATAAGGTCTTCGAGCTCATATTTACAGTCGGATACACGATTCAGATTCATGCACATCATCCTGATAATAATACCACTTGTTGAATTATAAATTATGAATTATGATCGAACACCTTTTATTTTCAGCCAGTTATAAACAATTTCATAGAGCACTTTGCCTGACAATTAGTATAATAAGATGGAAACCATGCTCGTGAGATAAGCCTTTAATATATATGGTCAGTTCCATATTTCAACACTTGATAAACAAAGGCCATAATAAAATCCTGACAACCAACGAGATCTTCTCCACCAGTCGCTTAATTCTGAACTTATCCCACTTCCTACTTCCCACCTCTACGCTTCCTGACAACAACTTGACAGTCCTTTGCAACAAAATGTATCTTGTATCGTTCTAATGGATATCAATTTCTCGATAGAATGCCTACCTGCTTCTCAACGGATCTTATTATGTCTCCAAATGCTTATTTACGAGTGATCGCTTGTTTGGGGCTGCTGCTCATGTATGCGTCCATAACATCGGCTCAGACCAATTATCAAGGCCATGCCTTATCTTTACATGGTGATGTAAAATATGATGCGAATTTCAAGCATTTCGACTACGTCAATCCAAACGCCCCCAAAGGCGGCGAAGCGAAAATGGCCGGGCTGGGTACATTCGACAACCTGAATCCGTTTATCCTAAAAGGGGTGCCCGCTATTGGATTGGGTATGACGTACAATACGTTGCTGACCCAATCTCTTGATGAGCCGGGTACAGAATACGGTGAGTTGGCGGAATCTGTGGAAGTGCCGCCTGATTTTTCGTGGGTGGCGTTTACCCTGCGTGCAAATGCCCGATGGCACGATGGAAAACCGGTGATGGTCGAGGATGTGATTTTCACCATGGAAATATTGAAAGAAAAGGGGCATCCTTTCTATCGATCCTATTATGCCAATGTGTCTTCGGTTGAAAAAACTGGCCCGCGCACCGTAAAATTCTCATTCAGCGGCGGTGAGAACCGGGAGCTCCCAATGATTATAGGGCAGTTGGCGATTGTCCCCAAACATTACTGGGAAGGCCGGGATTTTGAAAAGACCACCACAGAGCCGCCGCTAGGCAGCGGTCCGTATAAAATCGAAACAATGGAAATAGGGCGCTACATCACCTACAGCCGTGTAGAGGACTACTGGGGTAAGGACCTGCCGATTAATGTCGGACAGAATAATGTTGATGTCATCCGATACGATTACTATCGGGATGCTACCGTCGCCGTAGAAGCGTTAAAAGCCGGGGAGTATGACTTTCGAGTAGAAAATAGTTCAAAGGACTGGGCGACCGCCTATGGAATTCCCGCCTTAACGGAAGGCCGGCTCATCAAAGAACTCGTGCCGGATAAAAACGGCAGTGGCATGCAAGCGTTCTGGTTTAATACCCGGCGTAGCAAATTTGTTGATCCGAAGGTGCGCCAGGCGCTGAATTATACCTTTGATTTCGCCTGGACCAATACGAACCTGTTCTACGGCCAATATACGCGTACCACCAGTTATTTTTCCAACAGCGACCTGGCGGTGACCGGCCTGCCGAAAGGCCAGGAGTTGGAATTCCTGACGCCCTATCGGGACAAATTGCCCGAAGAAGTATTCACAAAAGCCTTCGAACTGCCTGAAACGGACGGGTCCGGCAATATACGTCAGAATCTGCGTAAGGCACGGGCCCTGCTCGCTGAAGCAGGTTGGGAGATAAAAGGTCAGACGTTGGTCCATTATCAAACCCGTGAAGCCATGACCATCGAGTTCCTGCTGGTTTCACCCAGCTTCGAGCGTATTGTCGGTCCTATTGTTCAGAATATGAAACGGTTGGGCATTGATGCGACCCTCCGTACCGTAGACAGGGCGCAATACCAGAATCGTATGAATACGTTCGACTTCGACATGACCGTACAATGGGTCCGGCAATCACTAAGTCCAGGTAATGAACAACGAGATTTCTGGTCTTCAGAAGAAGCCGATACGGACGGTTCCCGTAATTGGGCCGGGATTAAGGATCCTGTGGTGGATGAACTGATCGATAAAGTCATCAGCGCCCCCGACCGCCAAACATTGGTCGCCACGACACATGCACTGGACCGGGTGCTCCTCTGGGGCTTTTACGTCATCCCCCAGTGGCATATGCAGGCCCATCGTCTCGTCTACTGGGATAAATTCGGCAAACCGGCTCAACTGCCCCCGTATCAGCATGGCTTCCCGGCTATCTGGTGGCGGAAGTAAGGGAAGCTACGAAACGGCGAAACAATGAAACAATGAAACAATGAATGATTAGTCAGGAGTTTTCGATTCGCAGCTTCGTAGCTTCGTAGCTTCCCATTTCCCTCGGAGTCTCCACAGTGCTCGCCTACATCATCCGCCGGATGCTCTTGATCATCCCCACGCTGTTCGGCATTATGCTGATTAACTTTCTCATCATTCAAGCAGCGCCGGGTGGTCCCGTTGAGCAGGCCATTGCCATGATGAAAGGCCACAATATCGACGCGACGTCGCGGTTCAGCGGCACAGGGCAGGGAGAGAGTCTGAACGGGAGTAGCAGTAACCAGTCTTCTGTCCGTACCTATCGCGGCGCACAGGGGTTAGATCCCGATTTGATTGCCGATCTGGAACGGATGTATGGGTTTGACAAACCGCTGCCTGAACGTTTCTTCAAGATGATCTGGAACTACGCCCGGTTTGATTTTGGTGAAAGTTTTTACCGGGATGAAACCGTGGTCGATATCGTACTTGAAAAGATGCCCGTATCAATTTCACTCGGCCTCTGGACCACCCTCCTCGTTTATCTTATTTCCATGCCCATGGGCATTTACAAGGCTGTTAAAGACGGATCTAAATTCGACGTCTGGACCTCGGGGGTCGTCGTGGTCGGTAATGCGGTGCCCAGTTTCCTGTTTGCCATTCTCCTGATTGTTCTGTTCGCGGGTGGCAGTTTTTTTAACTGGTTTCCCTTACGGGGCCTGACCTCTCCGAATTGGGATGAACTGAGCTGGTTCGCTCAAATTACGGATTACTTCTGGCATATCACCCTTCCGGTCCTGTCGATGGTCATCGGCGGGTTCGCCGGATTAACGCTGCTGACCAAGAATTCATTTCTCGAAGAGATCAATAAGCAATATGTTATTACCGCCCGTGCGAAAGGGCTGCAGGAAGGCCGTGTGCTCTATGGGCATATTTTTCGGAATGCCATGTTGATCATTATCGCCGGTTTCCCTGCGGCTTTTATCGGCATTCTTTTCACCGGCTCCTTGCTGACCGAGGTCATCTTCTCTCTGGACGGCATCGGATTACTGGGATATGAAGCCGCCATAAATCGGGATTATCCCGTGATGTTCGCCACCCTGTTTTTCTTTTCGCTGCTTGGCCTGTTGATGAATCTGATCGGTGATCTCACCTATACCCTGGTGGATCCCCGTATCGATTTCGAAAGCCAGGAGGTCTGATGAGGGGCGAAATGCCTGACCATCCACGCCTGGCGCCTGTCGACCGTGTTATGGGCCTGCCCATATCCCGATTGATGCGCCGTCGCCTGGATAATTTCAAAGCGAACCGCCGCGGCTACTGGAGCTGGTGGATTTTCATCGTCTTATTTTTCCTTACCCTGCCTGCCGAATTCATTGCAAACGACAAACCCCTTCTCATCCGATACGATGGCTCCTTTTACATGCCGGTGCTGATCGCCTATCCGGAAACCACGTTTGGCGGTGACTTTGAAACCGAAGGGGACTATCGCGATCCCTTTATCCAGGATCTGATCTGGGAAAAAGGGTGGATGGTCTGGCCGCTGGTGAGATACAGCTATCAGACCATTAACTACAACCTGCCCGTACCGGCGCCGGCGCCGCCATCTGAAGAAAACTGGCTGGGCACGGATGATCAGGGGCGAGATGTGGTTGCTCGCCTCCTGTACGGTTTTCGTATTTCGATTCTGTTCGGCCTGATATTGACCTTTTTCAGTTCGATCACCGGTATCATCGCTGGGGCGGTGCAAGGATATTTCGGGGGATGGATAGATCTGGTATTTCAACGTGTTATTGAAGTCTGGTCGGGCCTGCCGACCCTGTTTCTCCTTATTATCCTGGCCAGCCTGGTCGAACCTACATTCTGGCGTCTCCTGGGTTTGTTGCTGCTCTTCAGCTGGGTCAGCCTGGTCGGCGTTGTCCGAGCGGAAGTGTTGCGTGCCAGAAGCCTGGACTTTGTTCGCGCCGCACGTGCGCTCGGTGTCAGCGAACTGCAGATCATCCGCCGCCATGTGCTGCCGAATGCCATGGTGTCTACATTGACCTTTCTACCGTTTATCCTGACCGGTTCGGTCACCGCCCTGACCTCACTCGATTTCCTGGGCCTCGGCCTGCCCCCTGGATCACCGTCGTTAGGCGAATTACTCAACCAGGGCAAACAAAATCTGCAAGCCCCCTGGCTGGGTTTTACCACATTCACCGTCCTGGCTGTCCTGCTGTCTCTTCTGGTGTTCATCGGCGAAGCCGTGCGGGATGCATTCGATTCAAGGAAAACAGGTTGAAGACATTTTTGAATTATACATGATGAATTATGATTGAAAGGCGCATATTGCCCGTCCATAAATTATGATTGGCGGGATAATTGGATCGTCAAAGGAGTCTGGAATGAATGTAGCGGTTAGGGAATGGATTCAAACTGGTCGTGAAAAATACCACACAGGAAAACTATCTGACCAGGATTTCGACCGGCTGGCGCAAATGATTGAAACGAAGAAACAAAAGGTCCTGTATCTATATTCCAAATCAACCAGCATGCGATCACAGATTGCCGGTTGGGTCTTGTACGATCCGGATAAGCCGGACGGCCCTAAACTGCCCTCCCAGGAAGCCCCTTACGAGTCCGTGATGGCTGCGGTTCGTGACGGATGGCGTATCGTTCAGTTTCCGATCTCAAAACTGTATAGCTTCTCGGACGTGGACAACGACTATCTGGGGTATGAATTCGTACTGGAGAAGATGGAGTGAGGGAACCTATGAAGCTACGAAACGACGAATCAACGAATCAGTTCGACCACATTCTATTCGTCATTTCGTAGCTTCAAACCATTGGAGAACAACATGACGGACATCAAGCCGACCATGACGGATGAGCAGGTCATGCGTTTTATTGCGGACGGGTATATTGTTCTGGAGGGGATTATTCCGGAGGGGATAAACCGGGAGTGCGAATTCCTGTCAGGCGGACGGTTGACGGATTTTGCGCGTACCGATACGTTCCAAAATAACGTCTTTCTACATCCCGAGGTAGCCGGTGTCATCCGCTCGTTGCTCGGCCCCGATTTTCTGGTGCCGGTCAATGCGCATCACCATCTGTATGAGGAACCGCACAGGGGGCAGACCTGGCATACGGACGGGCTGACCGAACAGGGATACGGCATCTATCATCTTCAGTGTTACTACTATCCGCAATCGGTGCAAATCGAAGATGGCCCGACGATGATCCTGCCCGGCTCTCAATTTCGACTGGTGGATCGTGAAGCCATCGCCCATTACGGGGATATTTTCGGTCAGAAGTCGTTGACGGTGCCGGCGGGAACGGTGGCGCTGACCCGCTACGGTATCTGGCATAAGGCCGGTCCGAAGCTGAATAACCGTCGTCGGGGTATGATTAAGTTCTCTTATTTTCGTACGGCAGAACCAACCAGGGACTGGCTGATTGACTCGAACGACCTACCGGAATTTGTCCATCAACCGCGCCAGGCTTATGCTACGGAAGTAGAATCCTATCGGGATATCAGTCGTTGCAAACGGACCTGGAGATGGATGTGTGGTCAGAAGGATGCCCCATCTGATATAGCGCACGGCGCTAAAATATTCGTCAGGGCAAGACCGTTAAAGGAAGCGGAAGGATGATCTTCTCGGACCGCCGCTTTATTTGAATACGGCAGAATGCCCTTCGCCTGCCCGTAAGACCGCCGGTTCATCTCCCGTAAGGTCAACTACCGTAGAGGGGTCGGATACAATAATCCCGCCGTCAACAATGATATCTACGACTTTCCCGAATCGGGCTTCTATGACGTCCGGATCGTTGAGCAGTTCGTCGTCCTTCGTGGCTACGCTGGTACTGATGATCGGCCGGTCAAGTGCTTTTACGATGCTCAGACAGATTTCGTTATCCGGGACTCGGATACCGACGGTTTTCTGTTTGCCCATCATGAATTTAGGGACATCACGGGAGGCTTCCAGAATAAACGTGTATGGCCCCGGAAGCAGGCGTTTCATCAGACGATATGACCCATTCGAAATATTCCTGGCGTATCTGGCCAGATCCGTCAGGTCGGCGCAAACGAAACTGAGCGGTTTACTTCGAGATTCCTGCTTTACCTGATAAACACGGTCAATCGCCTTTTTATGAAAAATATCGCAGCCTAATCCATAAATCGTATCGGTAGGATAAATGATCAGCCCACCACGACGCAATTCATCAACGATGAGCGCAATATGCCGTTGTTGGGGATGTTCAGGATGTAAATGAAGGTGGAGAGACATGGGGATTGACTGATTGACTGATTGGTTATTTTATTTTTGCCTTTACAATCATCCAATCACTAAATCACCAAATCAGCATTTTCTTTCCCAAGTACCTCCCGGCAGATCGCAATGGTTTGTTCAATCTGCTCGTCGTTTACATCGAGATGAGTAACGGCGCGAATTATACCGGGTTTCATGGCCAGCATTTTGACACCCTGCTGACCGAGTCGGGTGACCACTTCATACGGATCCAGGCCGTTGCATAGCCGAAAAAAGATCATATTGCTGGGGACGTGATTTACATTGATATCCACGACCTCGATGTCGGCTAGCGCAATGGCCAGCCGCTGCGCTCTGGCATGATCGTCCGCCAGTCGGTTGATGTTGTGTTCCAAAGCGTATAATCCCGCCGCAGCCAGCACCCCAGCCTGGCGCATTCCTCCGCCCAACATTTTACGAAAATATCGGGCTTTATCCATCGTCTCCTGGTCCCCTGCAAGAACGCTTCCGACAGGGGCGCCAAGCCCTTTCGACATGCAAACCGACACGGTATCGACGTATTGGGTATACTCTCGTGCTGTATTTCCGGTTGCCACACACGCATTGAACAGCCGGGCGCCGTCCATATGAACCCGAAGACCGTGGTCTCTGGCACAATCCTGCACGGCGGCCAGCGCCTCTAACGGCCAGGGGGTGCCTCCCGATTTATTATGTGTATTTTCCACCGATACCAGGGCCGTTCTTCCGTAATGTACATTGTCTGCTTGAATCACGGATTCAATCTGTTCCGGCGTAATGACGCCATGATTGCCCTGTAGCAGGCGAACCTGAACCCCGGCCAGGGCACCCAGGGCACCGGCTTCGGAGTTGAACAGGTGACAATACTGCTCTGCGATCACCTCATTGCCATGATGGGTCTGTGAACGAACCGCCAGTTGATTGCCCTGCGTACCGCTGGTCGCGAGCAGTGCCGCTTCTTTCCCCAATAAGGTCGCCATGGCTTCTTCCAACCGGTTGACCGTCGGATCCTCTCCGAAACAATCATCGCCGACCTCGGCATTCGCCATAGCCCGACGCATCGCCGGTGTAGGCCGTGTCATCGTATCACTGCGTAAATCAATCATCTCTCTCAAATCCTTTTTATTGGCCTGTAGCTGCTGCCTGCACCACATCAGAAATAAAAAAGGCGAAAAGGTGTACCCTTTCGCCCAACCTTATCTTTTACCGTTATTTAAATCAAAACACCAAGGACCAAGAACAAAGTATCCTGATGTTGCACCGGTTTTGCGTAACATCGGTTAGGGATTGCTGTATTTGACAAGGGTCACCCTGGTCCCTTCGTCAGTAATATCAATATCCACTTCGTCCATCAGGAATTTAATCATCAAAAGACCTCTGCCGGTCTCTTTCAGTAGATTATCCGGATTACGCGGATCCGCCACAGACTCCGGATTGAACCCAGTGCCGTTATCACGAATATGAATACGAAATATAGAGGGATTACATGAACAGGTAATGGTGACCATTTTTGATTTATCACATTTATTGCCGTGCAGAATTGCATTTTTGACAACTTCGTTGACCGCAATCATGATGTCCCCGCGCACGAAATAATCGTAGCCGATACGCGCGGTGAGGTGCTCAATGCGACGATCCACCTCCGTAGTCTTCTCAGGGATACTGGCAATCGTGAATTCTAAAGTTTCAAAATCAGCGGGAGACGGTTTCGAATTTCCTGTCATTAATAATACTCCGCTGCCTGTTGGTCCCTATAACGGTAACCAATGGAAAAACGAGCGGATGCTGTTCGACTGTTTTTACAGCATCAACTTCAACAATCTATATCCAAAATAATTGATCAAAAGCGCCTTGTCAAGAGTGAGGATGATCCTGTCCGAGTATGGAATGGTGATTTAATAAGAGTGCCCGCAGTCCAGGACGTGTGAAGAAGCCGTATCAACGGATACGGCGATGCAGGGTAGAACGGTGGTATTGCAGCACCGGATAAGGCGCACTTATCTAATTGCCATTCCGTAAGTATAACAACTTGACAATAAAGGGCGTCTTTTACATACTGAAATCAACCATATAACGCTTGAAATAGTACCGTATAATACTTTCCATAATCCTAATGAACTGAAGAGGACCAACTCATGCCATCGACTTCCATGTGGGCCTATACCTGGGATCTGTGTTATGCATCTGCGGATGATGCGATTGGACATTTGAAGAACCACGTCGGTCTGCAAGCCATTAGTGTGGCCACCAGCTATCATACGTATGAGATGCTATGCGCTCAGCGCAAAGGCTCTAAATTTGTCCTGGCATCGGAGTCAGCCGTATACTTTCGTCCTCATATGGCGTTCTATGACGATACGCCCATTAAGCCGCACCTGAGTCCGATGGTCCAGGATACGGACCCACTGAAGCAGATTGGAGATGCCTGTCTGAAGTATGGACTGACCCTCGCCTCCTGGACGGTTTGCCTGCACAACTCGTATCTGGCAACGAACTATCCTGACCATGCACAGGTCAGCGCGTTCGGAGATGTCATGAAACACGTATTATGCGCAAGCAGTCCGGCGGTTCAAGCCTACATGGTCGCGCTGGCACGGGATCTGACCACAAACTATCCTGTACAGATCATGGAGCTGGAATCGCTGAATTTCCAGGGGCATATGCAGGGGCATTATCATGAGAAAGTGGGCATTCCTCCCGGCCCTGTAGAGTCCTGTCTATTCTCTCTTTGCTTCTGCGAACATTGCAAAAAGCAAACGAAAGAACGCGGTCTGGACTTCGACCGGTTACGTAATACGGTACAGGCGAAGCTCGATCTCTTTTGCGAAGTGGGTGTGCAGGATGATCAATCTCTGGAAGGATATGTCGCATCGAATGCAGAGATGGAGGCCTTCATCGATCTGCGTGCGGATACCGTGACCAGCTTCACACGCAAAATGGTCGAATCCGTGGATGTGCCGATCTATTATTATCTTATGGGTGATTACTATGTCGGTGGGATGCGTTACAAAGAAATAGCCGAAATCGTGGATCGGGTGGTCATTTTAGGATATACCCCCTCGCCGGATCAGTTACGTAACCGCATTGTTCAATTAAAAGAAGACGGAGTCCCCCCGGAGAAAGTGGTCGTCGGTCTGCAAGCCTATCCACCGGCCTCACCTGACGAGGCCACGTTGATCCGCACAACACAAGCCGCCGCAGAGCAACATGTAGCCGGCTATTGCTATTACAACTACGGCATCATGCCAAAGAAGAACCTCGTATGGGTCGGAAAGGCCATTGGTGGATGGTGATTGACAGCTTTGCTGTTTTTTTCAATTAACCATTCACCAATTCACCAATCACCATTCACCAATTCACCAATTTACCAATCATGTCCTCCTACAAAAAAGGCGCCGTATTCCCATCAGAATCCCGGTCGTTTACCGATGAACGGACCGGCGCCCGGATTATTCAATTAACCGACCACCCGTCAATCAACCATCATCTGTATTTCCTGACGTCCTCCTTCACACCGGATGAGCAGGCCGTTATCTTTGCGTCCTACCGATCCGGAGAGACCCACTATTACAAAGCCGAATTTCTGGAGGGCGACATCCGGCAGCTGACCGATGAATCGGGTATTCACGGGTATTCCGGCATCATATCGCCGGACGGCTCGGCATTACTCTATACCGCCGGTGACAGCGTAAAAACAGTAGATCTGGAGTCTCTGGCAACCCGCACTCTGGCCCAATACCCGGATGGTCAGCTTGGGGAATTGTCGATCAGTGCAGATCGGACCGCTCTGGTCGCTGCCATGAAGCAAGGCACCCATTCGTACATTACCGTGACGCAGATAGATGGTTCCGGTGGCAAATCCATTTTCGAATGTCCCCGGACCATCATCCACCCACAATTTCATCCCTCGGACCCGAACCTGATCGAATATGCCCAGGATCCGGCGCCCCGCATGTGGACCATTCGGCGGGATGGAACCGATAACACCTGTCTCTATGAAAATGATAACAGTGAGTTCATCGTTCATGAGACATTTTTAGGCGACAAGGACCTGATCTTTGTCGTATGGCCCTATGCCCTTAAACGGATGCATATTGATACGACGAAAATCACAACCATCTCGGATTTCAATGCCTGGCACATCGCAGCCAACACAACCGGGGATACTGTGCTTTGTGATACCGTTCACCCGGATCTGGGTCTGCAACTGGTGGATGTCGCGACCGGTGAGCGAAAAACGCTATGCCACCCACACAGTTCATGCAGCGGCAGTCAATGGAAGAAAGACCGATATGCGCTGGCAGAAGACTGGCAAGCCGCGGCAGAAGAAAAAGAAAAATCGCTCAGTTGGATGGAAATGAAAGTGGATACGGTATACGGCCCTCAATGGACGCACCCGCATCCCTCCTACAGTTGGACCGAAAACTGGGTGGTATACACGTCGGATGTATCGGGCCATTCGCAGGTGTATGCCGTTGAGGTAGGGAAGTGAAACGGGATGGTAGAGTGGTGGGGTGGTAGGGTGGAAGATACATAACAATGGATCTACTACTTTCCTTCCATCCCTTCATCCTGCTTTGAAAAAGGGAATAAATATGCGCACAAGACGCATTCAACACATCAGCCTGTTCATAGCGGCCATCGCCCTCTTTATCGCCGCAGACGGCTTGCAGGCGCATAAACCGGTCACGTCCAAGTTTACCTATTACGAACATATTCAGCCTCTTTTTCGGTTTTACTGCGGTGGATGTCACGTTTCTGAAGGAATTGCCCCTATGTCGTTATTGACATATAAAGAAGCGTATCCCTGGGCAGAGTCGATCAAAGAACAGTTACTGGCCGATAGTATGCATCCCTGGTATGATGATGAAAGCTTCGGGATATTTACCCAGGGCCAGCGTATGACAGCCCGCCAGTTGGATATGATCGTCGATTGGGCTGGAGGTGGAACCCCGGAAGGGGTACAAAACCCGATCTCTTCTTATCCCATCCAGGCCGTAGAGTGGTCCTTGGGCATGCCGGATCTGTTACTGTCTATGCCAACGCCGACCCTTATCGATGCAAATAGTTGGGAAAAAACCCTGGATATCATTTTGCCCACCGAATTGGAGGAAGAACGGTGGCTGACGGCCATTGATCTGAAACCAGGTTATCCGGGCATGGTTCATAATGCTATTGTATATCTGACTAAGAACACCTCAAACCTTGTGCCCGAATCCAATACAGATATACCGGCGGATCAAATTTTAGGTACCTGGATTCCAGGTCAGATCGGCTCGATGGCTGAAGATACGGCCTATCATTTACCCGCTAACGCTCAACTGACGTTGCGGATATACTATCGTAAAACGTGGCGGGATGAAGGCATAGAGCAATCGGATCAGAGTATACTCGGTTTGTATTTCGCCGCCCAGCCGCCTCAACAGACGATCCATACCCTGGTGTTGCAACAGATACAAGAGATCCAGGAAGAAACAGATATCATACGATTGGTACAGACCTTCGCCAGAGATGTTGTTTTGAACGGGATTATGCCTGTAATGAGCAGCGCCGGACAGTCGGTCCGGATTGAAGTCGAAACGCCGGACAGAAAAAAGATAGGGATGTTGCGTATTGTTCAGTACGACCAGGGCTGGCCGATACGGTATGACTTCAAGGAACCGGTTTATGTCCCACGTGGAAGCCGAATAATCATTACAGGAACCTACAGGACAGAGGAACAGGAGACCACAAATTCCAACGAGACATCACATCGAATGAAGGTGTGGGTGGACTATACATTATAACCGAAAATCGTTATCTGTCCATTTGCCCTTGTAATTTGTAATTTGCCTCACGGTGGTGGCGAGAAAACGGTATGGCAATGCCTGCATGTGTAGAGTTTATTATGCCCCCGGAATGAGATCCAGATATCATCCCACCAACGCCCCATAAAAGTTTTTTTAACACCGCATGACGGGCAATATAAAACCACCTGGTTTCCATTGCGCATCTCGGCATTATCAGAGATAACTGGTCGGTGATCTGCCAGTTCGGTGGGGTCAGGTCCTTCCTGCAATTGGTGTAGCCACAGATGGCGATCGCAACTATGGCAACGATATAATGATCGTCCGGGATGCAACCACCTCAATAAACGTTCCTACCGATGGTGACTCGAATGATAAAGATCGTGGCATTCGCAATGCGGGCATGAAGCGGTTGTCATTACATCCTCGAATTGAAATTACCGCTTGCAATAAGAAGTGAAATAATCTACGCCTTTCATTTGAAATGTCAATGGGTTTCGGTTGTGTAACATGAGGTTACGCAATAAAGAATCGAAGATCGCCAATGAAAACTTTATTGATTATAGGGACAAAATTTCTGGGGTTGTGGATGTTTTTTATGCCATATTGAGCGGAGGTTTTCAGGAATTGGCAAATACATCCATCGCTCAAGAGCGTTTATTGAATTTCCGTTCAATTTCTTCGAGAGGGGAGCGTACGACGATAGGACGACCGCTTGGACTGGCATAGGGATTCGACGTGGCGAACAGGTCATTGATCAAGGCGTTCATCTCCTGCTGTGACAGCGAGACGCCTTTGGTAATGCCGGCCTTGTAGGAGAAGGCCATCGCGATACGCTCTGCCGGGTTGAGGTCAGCGGCAGGCAGATCCTGTAACCGCTCGATCATATTTTGCATCAACGCCCCTTCACAGCCCTTCCTGGCCAGGGTCGTTACGGCATCTACAACAACGGTCTGCCCACCGAACAGTTTGAGACTGAATCCCAACTTATTGAACAGGTCCAGATGCTCCTGGACGAGTGCAAATTGAGACATCATCAGATCCAATGTCACGGGAAAGAGCAACTGCTGCGCTTGCCCCGATTCTTCCCGCATAGCGTCCAGTGCCTGCTCGAAAAGGATCCGTTCATGGGCAGCATGCTGATCAACAATGACCAGGCCCCCTTTAATTTGTGCGAAGATATACGCGTTGTGTAATTGCCACAGAGAGATCATGCCGGGATCGGCGGTTTGTGTGTTTGATTCCGCCGCAGACACCGCGTCGGCGTCTGCGGCAGCATATTGGGTGGCTGAGTCTCCCGGTGAATATTCCCAGGTTTTTGAGGATGCATCCGGCACCTGACTCAACGCCGTAAACAGATCTATCTGGACCCTCTGTTTTACCGGTCCTTCAGGGATAGAAACAGAGTCGCCCTCTTGCGTAGAGGTTGAAGCCGGTGTCATACCCGATATGATCGGGGCATCCGTTTCAAATTGCGGCATCACATCAGAGGATTGCAGAGCCAGCCGCACCGCCCGCAGCATTCGTTCATAGACGAATGAATCGTTGGAAAATCGAATTTCTCGTTTGGCAGGATGTACGTTTACGTCCACCTGATCCAAATCGATCGTAAGGTAAATGATCGTGAACGGATACCGGTCCTTCGGCAACAAAGAACCGAATCCTTCATAGACCGCGTGGTTTAGAAGCCGGCTGTTTATCGGTCTGAGATTAATAAACATATGCTGATGGGTACGCGCTATCCTCGCCGCCTCAGGACGACTGATAAAACCGGCGATACGCACAAAATCATCTTCAAAGGTAACAGGGATCATCTGATTCATCAGGGTATCGCCAATAATCGCCTGCGACCGGGCATAGGTATTGGTCACAGAGGGTAAAGAGATCGCTTCACGACCGTCTACGGTTAACGAAAATGAAACCTCAGGGTAAGCCATGGCGGTCGTGGTTATGATGTTGGCGATATGACGTTGTTCCGTATCGGTTCCGCGCAGAAACTTACGGCGTGCCGGGATATTGTAAAACAAATGTGAAATTGATACCGTCGTACCGGCCGCGCGTCCCACATCCTCAACGCTTTTTGCCACGCCGCCGTCAATACGAATACGCGTACCAGCCACTCCATCGGGGGTATTGGTCGTCATATCCACTTTGGATACGGAAGAAATACTCGGTAAGGCTTCACCCCGAAAACCGAAGGTGCCGATTTGAGACAGATCCTCCACCTCTGAAACTTTACTCGTGGCGTGCCGGTCGAATGCCAGCACAGCATCTTCCCGGGACATGCCAAGGCCGTTGTCTATCACCCGGATTAGCTGTTTACCGCCGGATTTGATCTCGACGGTTATACGCGTACTATCTGCATCTATCGCATTCTCAATCAATTCTTTAACGACAGAGGCCGGGCGTTCGACCACCTCACCGGCGGCAATTTTATTGGCAATATCTTCTGAGAGAACTTTGATACGATTAGACATGGGGCAAGGCGGAAAAATGGCAAGTGGGCAGGTGGGCAAGTGGGCAAATATTGATGATATAAAGTTATACGTTGTCTACGGAAATAGGAAGCTTTTTTTGGAAGAATTTGTGATACTAGTTTTCCACAACAAATCTATCTTAGTCTGCTGATTTTCTGTACCCACCTGCCCACCTGCCTACTTGCCCACTTGCTGACTTGTACAAGAGACAATCCGCTCCACACGTCCTGTCGGCTGAACAGCCTCATGGTTCCATAATTCCTGGAATAGCGCATGTAAATGAAACGCTGCATAGTAGTCACCCACGGCAGAGATTTTCCTGTTACCTGCTCTATCCTGTAGTGGAGACCCTCTGCATTCGTCTCAAAAAACGACAAAAAGAGGATGCCGGCGGCCGGTGTATGTTCCAAATATAGTTGGGACAGACGATGGGTTTTACCTGTTAAGGGACCTCCCAGGATAAATTAATCCATGGGCAATGGGTTGATTGGTTAATCGTTAAATATACGTCGGCTGCACGGTGCACGCAGGACAAGCATCCTTGAGATGCTCTCGCCGGGCGGTCCAGAAATCATGCGCCCCGACCAGCGAGCAATCCGCCTGGCCCACTTTGCCGAAACGCTCCTGACCGCGATCTCGGAGCGTAGTGTGCAGTTTCTCCGGATGAACAGGGCAGGGACCATTTCGAAATGCCAGACCTCGTACTTCCTTCACCGGACCGTCTGATGTGACGATCCGATCCGTATTGCCGAATGGGTCGATGCAGCCGCAGGGGATCGACATTTCAGCTACGTGAAAAGCCGTTGTCGTAAAATGCGTGACGCCGAGTGCGAGGAGATAGCCGTCACCCTGCACCAACCGGCCGATGGGACTTTGCGGCGCCCAGATGCCCACATCCACATGATCATCCCGGCAGTAATGGGCGGCGTTGGGACCGATGGCCGCCACGCAATGGGTCGGATGCAAACTGCGCACGGCATCCGAACGCCGCCACATGACATCCGGGATCGTCCCGTTTGTCGTCGGCGTCGTCATAGGATTGAAAACCTGAGCGGCCCGATGGTTGAATGAGGGCATCAGTAAGGTACCGCCCGGTCCAATCGCCTCAAGCAAGGCATCGATCATCGTCGCTGCGCCGCCCACCACATCACCTATGCTAGTCAATGAACTGTGGACCATCACATCCATATCGGATGCCAACCCGAGCGTCCGCAGGTCCTGGATAAGACGATCTTTCGATATCATCTGATCTTGCTCAATCAGCTTGACATAGCCGAGATCGGCCAGCGCTTCGAAGTACAACGCAACATTAGCCAGGGATACCGGGTGCTGATATTCACAGGAAAGCGCCGTGGTGATCTCCTTGATATTCCGGCGGCCATCCGCCCAGAATACCGCCCAGTCCGATAGTCTTGCAGCGCCGATCCGCCGGGTGATGTCCTCAGGAGTATTGGCGAGAGACGGCGATAGAAAGGCGATACGATACGGCACACGTCTCGCACGGGAAGATACAGGCGGATCTTGTTTCGAATATGTGCCAGCCGCAGCCGTTTTTACCCGTGTTTCACAAGCATCCAGATGGGTCATGATTTCCTGTCGGTCCCCACCCCACATCCAGCGTTTGAGCTGATCAATAGATGTTTGATGTGCATCTATCAGGTAGCCTGTTTCGTTTGACGAAAGCGGTGTCTCCGATGCGTTCTGATCATCCGTCCCATGCCGGACGGTCTGCCCTATGGAAGGCGCTAATCCGGCCATTTTATTCTTAACGCCACCCGACAGAATGGCAACCATCCGATCTGTCTCCATCGTCGCCAGTTCCATCAGTTCCTCATTGCCCGCATCGGCGAGATAGTACAGATACCCGGCCATAGACACCGCGCAGGCCGCCAGCCCTTCCGGACTTAAGATTTCATCAGCCGTATCCCCGGAACTGTGGTAGGCATCAAACACGCCCTCGTCGCGATAATGGGTCGACAGCCAGGGACAGGGAAATCCATATTTCGGATCACCGGCCAGGGTGTCCGAAGTGGAGACAAAAGGACCGGTATGGAGCGTATAGCCGGGATTTTCAAGCGCAAGTGTCGCCTGAAGCATATATCCGCCTATTCTATCCACAAATCCAGCGGACATTGGGATAGTCGATCGCCACGTCAACCGACCGTCACATACAGACGGTTTGGCACCCAGCGTATCGAGGCACACCCCGGCCAGGGGCATCTGAAGTCGCTTCACATGCTCCATATAGTGGAAAAAGCCATAGCATTCATAGGCGTTGAGAAAGCGAATGGTGCGACGAGGCCGTTTTATTTTCCCATCCGCAATAAGCCCTTCAAGAATACGCGCCATCTCAAGACAGATCGATACCCCTGAGGCATTGTCCATAGCGCCCGGCTCCGCGCTGTGTGCGAGGACCCAAACCTCATCCTGCGGATCATCGCTACCGGGTACCAGACCGCTGACGACATCATGATGGCCTACATATTTGCGTACATCAACGGTCACATGAACCGTCAAGGTCCCCTGTCCCCGGATCAGGCCACGCAACCGTTGTCCCTCGCTGTGCGACAACACCAGGCCCACCAGTCGCGCAGGATCCTCCGAACGAGGGATCTGCCCCCAACCGAATTTGACCCAGGCCGTGGCATGTTCTAATTCAGGCTGCAAAAGATCCGTGATGACGCCGATAGCGCCGGTGGCATCGATTTTCTTAAGCATCCCGCGGGGCGCCATATTCATCAGAATAATCTTACCCGTCAGGCTGCCGCGTGGCGCAGCCTCCAGTTCCTCAAGCGAATCGATGATGACCAGTTCACACGTAATCCCTTCTTTCGGCGTCCCGCTGCTCCATTGGATGACATGCCAGGGATTTTCCTTGTAATCCAGCAAACGCTTCTTCACCGGAGAAATGATATCCACCGTAGCGCCGTGTACATCCGAGACTTCCTGTATGATCCACCGGCCGGTATCGATGCTGCCACCGGACAGTACGGGATACACCTCCGTCTTCGCTCCAGCCGCCTCATACCGGTCCACAAGCGTCTGCGTCGTCTCATGAAACCGGTCAAACGAATTCCACCGGTCGGTCGCCACTACCACCTCCACATCCTCCATAATCCGTTGCCCGTCGGCAGATGCTTGCATCAACGGGAGAATTGTGTCGCAGAAGGTCGTTATTGAAGGAGGGGTTTTATCAGCCATAAAAACCTCATCAAGTGAATGCTCCCCGCGTCAAGCTGCGGGGCATTATGCATGGAACCTCGTCGATAACGGGGAATTGTTTGAAAGCACGCTTGCGCGCAGTACCGCAAGCGAGTTTTGCTGTTCTTTTCAGTTGGGGCTGAACGGTCGTCGCCTGATCGAACGAGCGTCAGCAAAGCTCCGATCCTGACAGTGGCTCTAACTAACTATTAATCAGATGCTTGACATAATGCAACGGTAAAAGTATAAACGAGGGGTGTAATTCACTATCCAGTAAGTCGATAAGAGGTGCAGGCTCGATTTTACGTGAAATAAAACCTGCATCCCATTATATTAGATACTGGTGTTACGCTATCTTTACGTAACCCCTTTTCCACTTACCATTTATTTTCACATTTCAAGGAGGAATGTATGGCCAGGCATATGGTCAGGATTTGTACCCTGATAATCGCTGTTTGCCTTATCGCTGCTTGTGGCGCTCCATCGGAGTCACCAGAGATGACCGAAGATGAATTGGTCGCCAAAGCACGAGGCATTCATGATCGCGTATTGACGATCGACACCCACGATGATATTCCTTTTAACTTCGCCACAGAGGAAGTGGACCCAGGTAAACGCGGGGGGCGTCAGGTTGATCTGCCCAAGATGGAGGAGGGCGGTCTGGACGCCGGGTTCTTCATCGTCTTTGTGGGCCAGACAGAAAGAACGCCGGAAAACTATGAGAAAGCCAAAGTCGATGCGATGAAAAAATTTGATGCGATCCATCGTATGACCGAAGAGATGTATCCGGACCGGATTGAACTGGCCTATACGACCGACGATGTCTTACGCATCCACGAAAGTGGTAAACTGGTCGCCTGTATCGGTATCGAAAACGGCTATGTGATCGGTAAGGATCTATCGTTACTCAAGAAATATCAGGAATTAGGCGCCCGTTACATTACCCTGGCCCACGGCGGCCATAACGATATCGCAGATTCGTCTACCCCGCGAGATCGTCTGGGAGACGGCGAAGCAGAACATAACGGCGTCAGCGCATTCGGTCAGGAAGTCATTGCAGAAATGAACCGGGTGGGCATTATGGTCGATGTATCTCATATTTCGAAGCAGGCCATGCTGGACGCGGCAAAGTACTCCACCGCCCCGGTCATTGCCTCGCACTCGAGTGTAGCAGCCTTATGTGATCACCCGCGTAATATGGACGATGAGCAGTTGATGGCTTTGAAAGCCAACGGCGGTGTTATGCAGACCGTAGCCTTCAACCCCTATGTCAAAAAGGTCTCGGAAGCAAAAAGTGCGGCTACCGACTCCCTGCGGCAGGCGTTTGGCATTACCGGTTTCCAATCCTCCCGGGACATGTCGGAAGAACAACGAGCAGCCTATGACCAGGGTATGGAGGAAATCAACAAGACATGGCCACGGGCTAACCTCCAGGATTTTGTAGACCATATCGATTACGCGGTCAAACTGATCGGCCTCGACCATGTAGGCATCAGTTCGGACTTCGATGGCGGTGGCGGTATCGACGGCTGGAACAACGCTGCTGAGACTTTTAACGTCACGCTGGAACTGGTGCGACGCGGCTATACCGAAGCACAAATTGCACAACTGTGGAGCGGCAATCTGCTGCGCGTCTGGCGCGAGGTAGAACGGATCGCCGCCGACCTCCAGAAAACCAGCTGATAAAGAACATTCGACAGAAGGGTAAGGGGATCATGAACCGGCGAACTATAGGCATTGTTGCCGTTATTGTTTTTGGCCTGATGATGCCCACCAGGCTCTATCTTCAGGACCAGAAATAAAAGAACGGGAGCAGATGATGTATGAACTCTCCCAGGCGTATGCCGGGCGGCAGCGGGCAGCGGGGGATTCCATGATGGCGGACTTCAACCGGCAGCAGACCGAACAATTGACCGCTTCGATGAAATCCCTGGACGAAATAGGCCGATCGCGGGACTCTTTGAAGACGTCGATGGAATCCCTGGACAACTCCTCTTCCCGGATGACGGATCTATCAGAGATGCCGAACCGGGAAGAGATCCCTTCATCTGATCTCGACCTGGATGATCTTCTGGGTATCAAAGAAACTTGGGCCAAGAATCGCCGAGAATCCAACGCCATCCCTCTATCAGGATGCAGGCATCAAAGAAGAGGTGAATGCCAATTTCGATCAGGCGAAAAAAGATTGTCAGGCCGCTCTCGAACTCGATCCCACATACGGCGCTGCCATGTTTCAATTAGCAAAACTGCACCTGCAACTCAGTGAATTGAAGCAAGCCGAAGCCTTGGCCGACCAATGTTAAAAATACGAGCCAAGCTATGCAAATGGCATCCGAAAAGACATCAAAGCCTATGGGGAAAATAATCCATGAACCAATCACCAATCACCAATCACCAATTCATCCCTTCCACGGTCTCGACGGCCGATCCCGTTCCGAAAAACCACGGACAACCGGCCTGACTATGGTCGCCGATTGGGGCATCGGACCGCATGCACAAAGCGATCTGCTTACGACCGGCGCGACTTTCTTTGACCTGGCCAAGATTGCGGTGGGCATTTCCCGTCTCCTGCCGGACGACGTGCTGAGGAACAAAATTTCCATATATCGTCAGCACCAGGTAGAACCGTTTCCCGGCGGTCAGTATCTGGAATATGCAGAAGACGAAGGTAAAACGGATCAATATCTGTCTGCGGTTGTTGAGGCAGGATACAAGTGGGTAGAAGTGTCGGACAATATGGCGACTGTTACCCTTCAATGGAAGCTGGATATGATCCGTAAGGCCACCGAAGCGTCAAACCTGATGGTCCTGGGCGAGGTAGGCCAGAAAGAAGGACTCCAGACCGTTGTGCCTATGGGTGATGATGCTCAGGCCTGTCTTGATGCCGGCGCCCAGGTTATTCTACTGGAGGCTGCGGAACTGATCGGTGATGACCCGGCGGTTGCAAAGGCGGTAGAAGCGGTTATCCAGCGAATCGGCCTCGATAAAGTCATGTTTGAACTGCCGGGCCCCTGGATCGAAGGCGTGACCCACGAAAGTATACATCGTATGAGACGACAACTGGTGGGTCAGTATGGCCCTGACGTCAATATCGGTAATGTCGAACCGTCGGATTTAATCTCTTTAGAAGCCTATCGTCGCGGCCTCGGTGTCAATGCGGGGCAGAAATCCCCATAGTAAGTGTGCCCATATGTAAACCTGTATTCACCAACCGGTTCCCATGAGAGACGGCGTCCATCTAGCGACGGATGTGTACACACCCGATGGCCCCGGATCGAAGTATGGAAGATGTCTTCACCTATGATCTGACCAATCCCGTCCCTACCCTCGGCGGAGCTATTTACTGGGGACTGGATCAGTGGGGACCGGTCGATCAGCGGCCTATCCTGGATCGTACCGATGTCCTCTATCACCGAAGTGATCCTCTGCCGAACCCTATTTCCATCATTGGGGATATTAATCTGGATCTGACCATAGCGAGCGACTCGGTTGATACGGCCTTTGTAGCCAAACTCTGTGTGGAGGAAGCCTCGGGAGCCGTCACCTGCCTCACGGTAGGCTCTTTACGCTGCCTTTATCGTCAGAGTTGGTCACAGCCGCGGCCGCTCACACCGGGCGAATCCTCTCCCCTCACCCTTCGTCTGGGCCACATGGCGGACACCTTTCCCGCAGGCAGTCGAATCAGCCTCCTGATTACCAGCAGTGATTTTCCACGTATCGCCCCTCATTCGAATACCATGGCTGCCCCCTGGACATACGACGAAATCATAACCGCAGTAACACCGTACGCCACGGACCGGGTGCCCCTTCCTGCTTACATTTACCAGTAATGGCCTGGTAGAGGCTACAAAAACCCCGGCCGCCAGGCCGTCAAAAAGAGAATGGAAATACTGAAATAGAGTAGCAGGGACAACCCATCATTTAACGTGGTGATGAGAGGACCGGAAGCGACAGCAGGATCAATACCAAGCTTATCAAAGAAAATAGGCACCAGAGCGCCCAGGGCAGCGGACAGCACAATCGCCGCATACATGGCCGTACCGACACAGGCGGCGACGATCGCATCTCCGATCCAGGAACGTGCCACTACATAGACCAGGAGACCGAGCAGCACCCCCATCATACAGGCGATGCGTAGTTCTCGCAGAACCACCCCGAATGTACTGCCGGCCTGAATATGTCCTATCGCCATATTACGAACCGTAACCGTAGAGGTCTGAATACCTGAGTTGCCACCCATCGCCATGATGGACGGTATGAAAAGCACCAGCAGATTCATATTCTTGAGCGAATCCGAAAACACATCGATGACGCCGCCGGACAGCAAGGTACCGGCCAGACAAACCATCAACCAGGGCAAACGACGCTTGACAACGCCGACAACAGAACGCTCTTCAAGTTCTTCCGAACTCATGGCCGCCATCTCATAGATATCCTCTGTCGCCTCATCCTGGATGACATCTACGATATCATCCACCGTGATCTGTCCCATTAGAACCCCGGCCTGATCGACGACCGGCAGGGCGAGTAGATTGTAATCCGCGAAAATATGTGCCACTTCTTCCTGATCCATATCCGGTCGGACAGAAAGCGGGTCGGGTTGCGTCAGTTGATGAATCCGCGTGGTGTTAGGGGCCAGCAGAAGCCGTCTTAAAGGCACCGTACCGATCAGATGCTGCTCCGCGTCCACTACGTACAAATAAAACACTTCGTCTTCGTTAGCCCATTCCCGCAGGTGTTGTATCGCATCTTCAACGGTCATCTCCTCTCTAAGCGTCACCAGCCGCGACGTCATAATCCCGCCACCGGTGTCGTCTGCGTGCGGGAGCAATCCTTCGACGGTCTCCGTCGTATCATCTGCCAGGAGATCCATCACGGCGGCCATCCGGTCTTCGGGTAGTTTGCCCAGGAGATCCGTAGCATCATCCGGGTCCATATATTCGATGTAGCGGGAAAGAAGCCGATCTTCCAGGTATTCGAGAAGCGTCAACAGGGTAGGGGTTTTAATTTCGGAGAGGGTATTTGCAGCCAGAGGAGCGGCGATGAGGTCGAAGGCGAGTGGTTGATCATCCTCCGGCAGCTGGGCGAGAAGATCGGCCAGATCGGACTCGTGCTGATTGTTCAATATAAGCCGGAGGGTTATCAGATCCTGGTCATCAAACAATTCGCGTGTGATCGCCAACAGCTCATCCTGGCGCTTCTGCAGGCCGCCCTCCTCAAAAACATCCTCATGCTGCGACGACAAATCTGGCACACCATTCTCCTGAGTTTAACGCTATTTTTGAGAGAAAGATCGTCACCCCGGCGAAAGCCGGGGTCCAGTGACGTCCTATAAAATAGTATTATTGCGCCAACAACTTTACCCTCACATTCTCCAGATTCACATCAGATACCTTGATCAGCGCATCTTCATTAAACAGCCGGCCGTGTTCTTCAAGGGACACGCTATCTCCTTCGGCCGTTTTATAATTGCGAAAGTCCGCAAATCGGATGCCTTCGACCGTCCGAATATTATGCGCTGCCCGGAATCGGGTTCCGCCGCCGTTGACATGATAGGTATACGCCAGATAATCCATCGTATGATGCTGCGTATGAATCCAGTACAGAAAAATATCTTGCCAATCCTGTCCGCCACCTTCCTCTCGAAACGTGACTTCAACCAGATGATACGATACGCCTTTTATGGTCCTTTGTCCCAGATAACGCTTAATTGTGGCTACATCATTGAGTTTATAGGGTAAAAGGGCGAAGTAGACGACCGAATTGATAGAACCCGGGAGTCCTGCCTGCATCCGTTCCGACAGTTCGGCCCGTTGGCCGTTTATTTTCCGATAAAACCCGCCATTGGACAGCACATCTTCGATAGCACGTCCCGATGTATCGGCATACGTGCGGGTATAGGAGAAGGCACCGCCTTGATGCTTCACAGAAAAATGCCGACCCCGAAAATCGAATTCAATCACCGACCCTGCGAATCGCGCCCCTCCGGAGACCTCAATCGCCTGATCAATGATGGCCTGTGGATCTGACTGCTGTGCGACAGAAGCCGTGGCCACACAGAAAACAAAAATACTCACCAGCGTGATACGCATGAGAAGTCCTTATTATTTGATCACCATTCAAAATTCCCTCTGTCCCCGTAACAAATCTTCCATGGTCTCACGTACTCGTATCAAGCGAGCCCGACCATAATCGATAAGAACCTCTGCCGGGCGGGGTCTTGTATTGTAGTTTGAACTCATGCAAAAACCGTAGGCTCCGACATCTTTAACGGCCAATATATCTCCCTCTCGAATATAAGAGATGGACCGGTTGCGAGCAAAAAAGTCAGTGCTCTCACAAATATTGCCGCATACATCATACACAAAAACCTGGTCCTGTATGTTGCCGGCATTGACGATTTCGTGGTGGGCATTATATAGCGGATGTCGAAATAAATGATGAAATCCGGAATCCGTACCTACAAAAGTACGATCGCCGTTAGATTTCACCGCGTTGCATCGCATCAGTAAGACACCGCTCTCCCCTACGATATACCTTTCAGGCTCTAATTTGAGCCTGAGACCTTTACCATATTCGTTGCAAAATTCCGTGAAACAGTCTGTCAATCTCTGGCCCAGGGTGTTGATATCAAGCGGGACTTCGGCCGGCGCATAGGGAATGCCGAACCCACCACCGAAATCTACAAACTGAAGCGCCTTAAAATGCCCGGCCACTGTCAACAAGGTTTCCGTCGCTTCAAGAAAGGGAGCCACATCAAGAAACCCGGACCCCACATGGGCGTGAACACCTGTTACCCGAAGTTGATATTGTGTCAGTATATTATGTACTTCGTCTAAAGCCTCATGTGAAATACCAAACTTACTGTCCGGCCCTCAGGTGACACAATGATCATGATGCCCGGAACCCATATTTGGATTAATTCGAAGGGCCATATCCGTATCGGGTGCCATCTGTCCATATCGTTTCAATTGGGAGACCGAATCAATATTAATCAGAATCCGGTGTTCTAAAAGAAAATGCATTTCCTCATCGGTCACATTATTACCGGTAAAAAGAATCGCATGAGCGGGGTATCCGGCTTCTAAGGCCATAAAAACTTCGCCGGTTGAGACAGCATCGATATAAGCACCTTCTTCACGTAATAATCTTAATATCGCCAGGTTGGAATTGGCTTTACGGGCATAGTGCACATCCAGATTCAAATAGGGGAAGGCCGAATGAAATTGGCGAAAACGTTGACGGATACACTCGGCATCATAGACATACAGCAGGCTGCCGAACTCGGCTACAAGGGCCTCGGCCGCTATCCCGTTGATATGGAGCTGGTTACTGTGTATGGTCATCTTAGTAATCGTTATTTCGTGATCTGCTGTAGCACCAGATAGAGGGTCGTCAGTGTGGCCGTAACGGACAGGGTTTCCTTGAAAATGGCATAGTAGTCGCGTACCGGTTTTCTGGGCACCCAGATCGTATCCCCCACCTGAATATCCGTCTCTTTCGGTGAAAGCCATTCCTGGGTCTCCGCCTTAATCACCTGGATATGGCTAAGCCGGGCATGTTTTCCATATCCGCCAGTTTGTGAGATATAATAATCTAAAGGTCTGCCGGAGATGTAAGGCACCTGGCCCGGACTGGCAACCTGGCCCATGATCGAGATGGTTTCATTTCTGGAGGGTATGAAGACGACATCACCATGTTGTAAACGTACATCTGCTGATTCATCTCGCTGATCGAATAGTAGAACGAAATCAGCGACCACAAATTGCTGATTGAAAATCGCCTGCGCTTCGAAATCAGCCACTTCTTGCGGCGCAATACGACTCATGCGTAATCGGGCGATGCGGATTAGATTGGGATTCAGCGGCGGCCGGTTGGGGTCGAGAGGCCTTACCACGGCGCCACCCGGCAGAAAAGCATCCTCCGTAAAACCGCCGGTCAGTTCGATAATACGGGACAGCATGACGCCGTCCGGCTGTATCGGATAGCCCCCGGGAAAACGCACTTCGCCTCTGACCGTCACCAGGAAATCAGTCTGTGTATTCTGAGCGATACGGACAAATATACGATCACGGGGCTGCATCGGCGTATTCAACGCAGAAACGCCCTGAGTCAAATCTACGGGTATGGTTTCTGCTCTCCGTAATCCGTCGAGGCCGACAGAAAAACGGGATATCTCTACCTTCGTTCGGTCCGCTGATACGGTCAATCCACCGGCCAGCTCCAGAATAGTACCCAATACATCCCCCTCAGCATATTCGTAGAGGCCGGATATATTAATCGCTCCGGAGACGGCGACCGTCCCGCCTTCGACATTACGAACTGGCACGAAAACGATGTCGCCATCCCGTAAAAACGGATTGTCTTCGAGACGACCGGTACCCAGATATCGGCGAAGATCCACTTTAATCACAGAACCGTCCAGCCGACGGATTTCTATATTGCGATCAGAGGCACGTAAAATCGGAAGCACGTAATCCGGATTGGCTTCCTTCAGCCCCTGATGAATACCTGTGGTCCGATTAGCGAGAACCAGGACATCGGACACCCGATCGACAGGCGTAGCAACCATACCACCGGGCATGTTGACGGAACCAGCAATGGTAATACGAAATTGACGCGGATATAACAGCGTCGTGGAAATTTCCCCGGTTCTATACAGGGGCCGGGCTTTTTCTTCCACCCGCTTTTTAAGGCCTGAGAGCGATAAGCCTTTGACATCAATTTCTCCGACGGAAGGGATCACAAGCAACCCTTCCGGCGTGATGGTTAGTGCAAAGCCCGGCGCGACATAGGAAAAACTGACAAACAGGTTGTCCCCAGGACCGACCATATAGTCATCCGGATCGATAGGACGTTCCAACGGAGGCGTGATCAACCGCAGATCAATGACATCCTGATCCATGATGTTCGGATCAAAAATATTAGGCACAAGCCCTCGTAACGCAGAAGGTGTACGGCGACTTGATTCTCGTTCCGTATTGCGATTGAATCCCTCTACGGCGCCGCGCTGCGCCCGAACGGATATAGGCGACAGGATGACCATCCAGACGATATATACCAAGGCGATGCCAACAAATCTATATTTCGTCAAACGGTACTCCTTCTCTGACTGTTTTGATGGATAAATGCAACAACAACATGGATATTTATCTCCTTATAACTTAAATTTTCAACTTTTGGGATAAAGAAATAGGGATATGGCAACCCTTGTTATCATTGCCGGCGTATGTTTTTTTATGTTTTTACAACCGATTCAATATAACCAATTATTTTTCAATGAGTTAGATGAATATAAAAATAGAATCATGAATTTGCATTCATATCCAAAAAAATGAGAAAATATGGGGGACATTTTTGTTATTTTTTGAATTTTTGATCTTTATCGAACCGCTGTATCCTCCTTTTCCCCTTGACATTATGGCTATCTATCATATATTTCAGATATATATGCGTAACTCTTTGTCGCACAAGGGGAGAACGGGATGGTTTTAATCTATCCAGAATTCAACGCCGACGAGGTTTTTTTATGGACACGCGACAGCGAAAGTCGCGTGTCCGTTCTTTGTCCGGCGCTGCCCATGGTTACGAAATGTCTCGGCCGTATTTTGCGCGAGTCGCATCAGGGTAAAGCAATTTTAGCCTGGGGAGATCCGCTCAGTATTGAGAACCTGCGTCATCGTTTGGAATCAAACGGCATAGACACGTATGACTATGAACCGGATAAAGCTTTGAAGGCTGTCATCAGATGACGGAACCGACTTCTTTCTGATCTTTCCAACCTGTTCTTACAATATTTATAGAAAAGGCTGGGGCTTGTTCCAGTAACTACCACATGGACACCCCGCCCTTCTTGTGTCGTTCAACATGTGCATGCAATAAGCACCCACGCCGTATTACCTCTTCCAACGGGCTATACATACCCTGCGCAGTTTTTTGTATTCCGTACTCAGAATCATCCTTTAAAATTTGCCTTAATATAGTCTCGGTTCATAAACGCGATAGAATCGACAGCGATTTCTTTCGGACAGGCTGCTTCACATTCCGTATAATTGGTACAGTTGCCGAATCCCTCTGCATCCATAGTCTCAACCATGTTTTTTACACGACTATACCGTTCAGATTGCCCTTGAGGCAACATATTGAGATGTGCGACTTTGGCGGCTGTAAATAACATCGCCGCACCGTTGGGACAGGCTGCCACACAGGCTCCGCAGCCGATACACGCGGCCGCGTCGAAGGCCTGATCCGCTGTAGCTTTCGGAATGGGTATCGCGTTGGCGTCCGAGGCCGTCCCTGTGGGGGCGGAGATATAACCGCCGGAGGCGATAATACGATCAAAAGCACTACGGTCGACGATCAGATCTTTAATCACAGGAAAGGCATGCGCCCGCCAGGGTTCAATCATGATGGTATCGCCATCTTTGAAGCTGCGCATGTGTAACTGGCAAACTGTAGTGGCGTTTCGGGGACCATGCGCCGTCCCGTTGATGGCCATGCTACACGATCCGCAAATGCCTTCCCGGCAGTCGTGGTCAAATGCAATTGGATCTTCGCCTTTTTCAACTAACGATTCATTGACGACATCCAGCATCTCCAGAAAAGACATATCCAGACTGACATCCGGTGCATCATAGGTGACGATTCCACCCTCATCAGACGCGTTTTTTTGTCGCCACACATGGAGAGTGAGATGCATTATTTATAGCTCCGTTGCATCAGATGGACATTTTCGAATGTCAGAGGCTCTTCATGTCGCACGGGCTCGCGATTTTCTCCGGTATACTCCCAGGCAGCCACATGGGTAAACTGATCATCGTCTCGTAAGGCCTCTCCTTCATCTGTCTGATACTCTTCCCGAAAATGACCGCCGCATGATTCTTCACGCACCAACGCGTCGCGGCATAATAATTCACCGAATTCCAGGAAATCCGCGATGCGTCCAGCCTTTTCAAGCGACTGATTGAGTTCTTCATTCGTCCCAATTATCTTCACATCCTCCCAGAAGGCTTCACGGATCTCCGGGATTTTCTCGATGGCATGCGCCAGGCCTTCCTTGTTACGCGTCATACCGCAATAGTTCCACATCATCTTGCCAAGCTCTTTATGGAACGAATCGACCGTACGGCGGCCTTTGACGCCAAGCAGCCTGTTCACACGATCTGTCGCTTCCGATTCCACCTGTTTGACTTCGGCATGGTCCGTATCCAGGTTGTCCTGACGTGCGTTGGCCAGATAATTACCGATGGTATACGGGAGAACAAAGTACCCGTCGGCCAACCCTTGCATCAGGGCACTGGCGCCGAGCCGATTGGCCCCATGATCGGAAAAATTAGCCTCACCGATTACGAACAGACCGCTTATTGTACTCATGAGGTTGTAATCTACCCAGAGTCCCCCCATGGTATAATGGACAGCCGGAAAGATGCGCATAGGCCGTTCGTACGGATTCTCGTCTGTAATCCGCTCATACATCTCAAACAGGTTGCTATACCGCTGTTCGATCATATCCCTGCCAAGCCGGTTGATCGAATCTGCAAAATCCAGATACACACCGAGTCCGGCCGGTCCTACACCGCGTCCTTCATCGCATACAGCCTTTGCTGCACGGGAAGCTACATCACGCGGCACCAGATTACCGAAGCTGGGATATCGGCGTTCCAGGTAATAATCCCGCTCGTCATCCGGAATCTGCTCGGGCGCCCTGGCGTCCCCTGCTTCTTTAGGCACCCAGATACGCCCATCATTACGGAGAGATTCACTCATCAAGGTCAGTTTGGATTGGTGGTCGCCGGAAACCGGGATGCAGGTCGGATGAATCTGTGTAAAACACGGGTTGGCCATCGCCGCGCCGCGCTTATAAGCACGCCATATAGCGGTCACATTCGATCCCTTGGCATTGGTGGAAAGATAGAAGACATTCCCATAGCCACCGGTGGCCAGTACGACGGCATCGGCCACATGCGATTCGATTTCGCCTGTGACTAAATGCCGGGTGATGATTCCCCGCGCTTTACCATCAACCACCACGAGATCGAGCATCTCCTGCCGGGGCGACATCTCCACATTACCCAGGCCAATCTGGCGGGACAGCGCCGAATACGCGCCCAGCAGCAGCTGCTGACCTGTCTGCCCGCGGGCATAGAAGGTGCGGGAGACCTGCGCGCCGCCGAACGATCTGTTGTCGAGCATCCCCCCATATTCCCGTGCAAACGGCACGCCCTGAGCGACGCACTGATCTATAATATTGACACTGACCTGAGCAAGCCGATAGACATTCGCCTCGCGGGACCGATAATCGCCGCCCTTTACTGTATCATAAAAAAGCCGGTAGATACTATCGCCGTCGTTTCGATAATTTTTGGCGGCATTAATACCGCCCTGAGCAGCAATACTGTGGGCGCGACGCGGACTGTCCTGGAAACAAAAACACCGGACATGATAGCCCAGTTCGGCCATAGAGGCGGCAGCAGACGCGCCCGCTAAACCGGAGCCGACGACAATCACCGAATACTTCCGTTTATTGGCAGGATTTACCAGTTTCATCTCGAAACGGTGCTTATCCCATTTCTGTTCTATAGAACCGGATGGTATACCGGCATCTAAATCCATAAACACCTCATCTGCCCGCTGACTATTTTACCATTCCGAGCATGACCGACACTGGAAAAGAAATATTACCTACAACGACGGCGGCAGTGACCGACACAGCAAAACGGCGAATAAGGGCATCGTATCTCGTGTTGTTCAGACCGAGGGATTGCAGTAAACTCCACACGCCATGGATCATGTGGTATCCCAAACCCAACATGGCCACAATATAGAACGCCGATACATACCAGACCTGAAACCCTCGTACAAGATTCTGATAGACATCGTCCGAGTTGAAGGACGGATGTACCCACCCGGTAGTCAAATGCATGATATGAAAAATGACGAATGCCGCCAGAATGGGACCGCTCCATACCATCGTACGAGCAGCGTAGGAGGAGGCAACATATTGTGTTTTCTTGTAATCGATCGGACGAGCCTGTCTGTTTCCTTTGGCCAATTGAATAGCGGTGACGATATGAGCGAAGACAGAGGTTAGTAGAGTAACTCGGGCGATCCATAATAACGATTCATGACTGAATAACGGCGTCCCCATCTCCCGCAGAAACCGGGCGTAAGCATTCATCGCTTCCGGCCCCTGATAAAGTTTCAGGTTACCGATCATGTGCGTCATCACAAATCCGAATAACACGGCTCCGGACAATGCCATGACAACTTTCTTCCCTATCGAAGATCTACAGAACGTCAATATTCGACTCATAGGCCATCATTGTTCGATTGGTGAATGGCGATTGGTGAATGGCGGTTTTGATAATTATATTCTTTTCAATCACCAATCACCAAATCAACAAATCACCATTTATATATGTATCGCTTCTCCTTCAATACCGGCAGCCGCTTCCATGACTAATTCCGAAAGCGTAGGATGGGCATGTATCGTCTTGTGGACTTCCGTTGTGGTGGTCTCCAGCGTCCTTGCGGTGCAGATTTCTGCAATCATTTCAGTGGCGTCCGTTCCAATGATATGCGCCCCCAGAATTTCACCGTATTTCGCATCTGCAATCAGCTTGACCATACCTTCAGTGGCGCCCAGAGCCACAGCCTTACCACTGGCTTGATAGGGCATCTTGAACACCTTGATCTCGCCCTGCTCTTTAGCCGCTTCTTCGGTCAACCCCACACTGGCTACCTGTGGTTGGCAATAGGTACATCCCGGAATATTATCATAATCGATCGGCGGCGGATTATGGCCGGCCAGCCGTTCCATGAGGTTAATCCCTTCTGCTGAGGCCACATGCGCCAGAAGCGGCGGACCGATCACATCGCCGATAGCATATATACCGGGAACAGATGTATGATAGCCCTCATCAACTTTTACAAACCCGCGCTCTGTCTCCACACCCACTTCTTCTAAGCCCAACTCTTCTGTGTTGGGATCACGACCTATGGCAAGTAGCGTAATATCACTGTAAATAGTTTCTGATTCACCGTCGATGGACACGGTCACCGTCGTGCCACTGGAGCCGGCTTCCGCCTTCTCTACCCGGGCGCCCATTTTTAGAGAAATCTCAAGTCTGCCAAAAGCTTTCTCCAGTATGGCGCTGATCTCAGCATCTTCAACAGGCAGCAAACGCGGCAGCATTTCGATGATGGTCACCCTGGTGCCATAGGCCGCATAATAGTAGGCGAACTCCACCCCGATCGCCCCACCACCGATGATTGTCATCGACTCAGGCGGTTCGTTGAGCAACATGGCTTCGGTGCTGGTGATGATGCGTTCGCCGTCAACCGGCACTGGAGGGATGACCTTTGATCTGGAGCCAGTCGATATAACGATGGATTTGGCTTCTATGGTTTGCGTGTCGCCGTCGTCGCTTGTCACTTCAACAGTGGAAGCCGAAGTCAGGCGCCCGTGACCGCCTATCAGGCGAACTTTGTTCTTCTTCAGAAGATATTCTATACCGCCGACAAGGGTATTTGCAGCTTTGCGGCTTCGCTCCACTGCTTTGCTCATATCGAACTTCAGATTGTCGCAGGTAATGCCGTAATCCCCGCCATGGCGCATCGTCAGGACCAGTTCGGCATTTTTGAGTAAGGCTTTGGTCGGAATACAGCCCACGTTCAAGCAAACGCCACCAACGCGTTCCTTCTCGATAACGACAGGATTCAAACCAAGCTGCGCTGCGCGTATCGCTGCAACATAGCCGCCTGGTCCACCGCCGACAATAGCAACATCATACGTATCGGACGACATATATCAACTCCGGAGAAATAGATCATTCAGAAGGGGTTAAAAAGCCTTCTATATTTAACAGAGGCACCCGTTGATGTCAAGATAATTCTCTTGCAAGTCCGTGCTTCATTCTGTATCATCAGAAGGGACGAAGGGTGAAGAATGAAGAGTGTTTTCCTCTTTCTATCACTATCCGGTGATGCCCTATTATTGCTTAGCAATTACATTATTCTATCGGAGTATGATATGGCGTTACAACACATCACGGAATCTATTTCAAACGAGCGTATAACCGACCTGATTTGCGGGTTGGTTTCTATCCCATCTGTAACGAGTCAGGAACGTGCGATCGGCGATATGCTGTATGACCTGTTCGGGCAGATCGGTCTGTCCGATATTCAACGGATACCGGTAGAAGATTCAGGAGACAGCCTGGTGGCGAAAATGCCTGGCCCGCCGGATGGGCCGATCCTGATGCTTAATTTCCATCAGGATACGTTTGATGTCTGTGACGGCTGGGAAACCGATCCCTGGACCCCTATTATACACGATGACTGTGTCTACGGCCTGGGCGCCCATGACATGAAGGCCGGCGGTGCAGCCATCCTGGCTGCGGTAGAAGCCATGACCAAAGCCGGCGTTGAGCTAGGGGGCACTCTGCTCGTCTCTACCACAACCGATGAGGAAAACTGGTCACGCGGCGCCCATGCCGTTATCGACAGCGGACTGATAGAAGGGTGCGGCGCTTGCTTGATTCCTGAACCCACCCCGCCGGGACGGCTTCGGATCGGCTCACGGGGCCGACACGTCATTAAAATCGAACTGGCCGGCAAAACCGCCCACGCCGCCTATACCGGTGAAGGGATCAACGCAGTGACGGATGCTGCTCGAATTATTACAGCATTGGAACAGATCGAACTGGAATGGAATGAAGACTTCGAACTCGGTGGCGCCCTGTGTGTGATCGAGGTGGGCGGCGGCCGGAATATCATTCTTGTGCCCGAACAGGCGCATCTGTTGATTGATCGCCATATCCTGCCCGGTCAGACGATCGAAAAGGCGGTCCAGGATATCGACACTTTAATTCAATCCTTGCCTATCGAATCCGAATACAAAATCACCTGGGATGATCGTCCCACACCGGCGCCGGCGCCGTACCACGTGGATGAGCAGTCCCCCTTCGTTCTGTCCGCCAGAACACGAATTAAAGAACAGATAGGCAGACCGGTGAGATACGCGCTGGCGCGTAGTGTCGCCGATACCAACCATTTTGCAGTGACCGGCGGCATTCCAACCCTGGTCTACGGCCCGGAAGGCGGCAACACGTGCCAGGCCAACGAATACGTCGATATCGAATCCACCACCCGCGTCGCCCGCGCCTATTGCGGTATTGTGGCCGACATTTTAGGTATTTGTTGATTGTCTGATTTGTTGATTGAACGTCAAATGCACCACTCGGACAATCAGACAATCAGACAATCAACAAATCAACAAATTCCCTATGTTCCAACGCCTTATCATCGCTGCCCTCATTGTCATGGGGATAATTATGCTCAGCCGTATCATCAGACAATGGCTGAGTGGAAACGTCAGGAGGCGGGATGATGGGACTGAAATCCGTGGGCAATGGGAAGTGGTTAATCCATTGGGAAAGCTCGGGGCCAATGCATTTCGATCCATGCGGCAGACCCTTGAGATCAATACGGACGATGTACTTCATCAGATTGGGGCGTTATACGAAGTTGCTTATAGAAAAGTAAAAAACATCTCTATAGACCCGACGGAACTTCGCAATCTGGCGGCACAGGCGACCGATACAGTCCGGTTAGGGCTTTTTAACGAGAAGGATATCAACCCGGCAGGATGGATGTCGTATGCTGTAGAATGCGTGCGCGATCAGCATCCGGATCTCTACTTGTACGAAACCAGACGGCGGACTATGACAGCCTATCATCAGGTCTTCCCATCAGGAGGGCGTCTTACTCTACTGCCCGACCCCCAACTGGCTCCTGTGCCGAATACGCCGGCGCCGCCCGGCATCGATTCTGATTATATTCATCTGATTGACATCGGACCGGCGTATATGGATGACCCGGTATACCACTCGCTTTGTGATACGCCTCCCGAACAATTGCCGGACGGCGCCATGTTACCGCTCTTACACGTTCTGTATACAATCGAAGATCAGGAAAAAAATCAGGATATCATAACGATTGATACCCTGTTAGAACGCTATGAAGATCGGCTCTACCCGGCCGTCGTGGAATTTTTGAGTTGTCCGGAACGCTATGAGTCGCAACGAACCACAGCCTATCACCCTGCCGTTTTCAAACTGATCAGTCACTGGCCACAGGCTTTCGCCGAATCTTTATTCCGCGCGGCATTCGAATCAGGCTGGAACAAGGGAGCCCAATTCTTGCCCAATGAGGGCTGGGCAAAAGATCTGATTGCGGCCTTCGCCGATAGTCCATACGGGCCGCCGAAATAAGTTCGATACGAGATAGGAATTTAGGAGGGAAAAATATGTGCCCATCTGCCGTTTTTGGCCCTATTCATTCTCCCACCACCTGGAGGAATGATCATAGGCCGGATCAGGATGGGTATGCCGACGGCATTCATAGGCTGCCAACGTGAGCACCTCCACCTGGCGGCAGCGCATGCACCACTGTATGACCACAGCCTCCCCGTCCTGGCCGACCGTCCGAACCGCAACCCAGAATTCTATACTATGAGGGCAGCCGACCCGTGTTCTTTGTTCTTCCGGTATGATGTGATGTATTTTGTCATCCGTCGGATTTAAACCAGAAAAAGACGGATCGAAACGCCGGATGGGCATATACCTGTTCTCCACATAATAAAGATGGGCTCAAACAATACGTTGACAGTAGATGCCATGGCCCAATCTGTCAAGAGGTATCGTAGCTTCTGGCAGGTGGCGGGTAGCAAGTGGCGGGTGACAGGTGGAGAAAAAAGATTCCAAATTTAGCTGCCATGCTGAACCAACCTCACATCGTCGATGTCCAGGTAGAGGGAGGATACCATGACGCCAACCGATATGACGTTGCCGAAACAGATTCAGTCTCAGGATGAAAAGGCTTTCGAGACGCTGACCGAGCGGTATGAAACGCAGTTTTGGACCCATACCTTACGCACGGTACGAAACGAAGCGGCAGCAGATGATCTGATACAAGAGCTTTTCCTGCGTGTGTGGCCCCGTGCGGGGCAGTGGCAAGGACAGGGCAGTGTCAAAGGCTGGTTATATCGTATCGCTACCAACCTGGCCCTCAATCACCTCAGGAGCGTCCGCCGCCGCAGAGATCAGGCGCTGGGGATACCGATCTCGGATGATAACGATGAGATAACAACTCCGGCGTGGATGATCTATGCCGATGCCGTAGATGCCCAGGGCCAGTTGGAAAAGGCTGAATCTGCTCAATTACTGCAACAACTGATAAAAGAATTACCGTAAGATAAAAGAGAAGTCATCCGGCTTGTACATGAATCCGAGACCGGTGTTCGCGGTGCAGCAGAGGTGCTGGGTATTCCTACAAGGACCGTGAAATCTCGCCTCCACTACACTATGAAACAACTTACAAAAACCTGGTATGACTATCAAAACAACCTGAACGATCTTCAAAGTTGATTTTCCGGATCTTCAACTTGCCAACTCACCAATTGATATCACTCCTCCACGCCCTCACGCTGCTCAACCCTGGCTAATATCGATACCACCTCAGGTCCCCCGAACACGGTTTTTGCAACGGTCTACCTTTCAGGATATAGCCCTCCTTACCAACCTCGTTCAATTCCTTATGCATGGTGGAGGTTCTACTCGTCGCCAACAAATGATATTTATTTTATTTCTCATCATCTTGACCATGCCCCAAGCCCACCTGCCCGATAATAATACCTATCATCGGAACGGTTGGCTATGTCTATTGGGGATTTACAGGGCACCTGGCAAGGCATAAAATCCATGCCTCCGCCTCAGTGGATGACCACGGACAGCGCCGGTCGCAATGGGAGTGTTGTATGATGCGCAACATCGGCGCCTATGAAACGATTCGGGAATCGAACAATACACTCACTATTGAACGAGAGGATGCCGAGACCTTAACGGACCGTGTAAAATAAGGGACCATCGGACAAGCCGGTCCGCCTACGCCCATGCTTTCAAAGCTTGTGCAACGCCTGTCCGCTGCCGGTATACGCGTAGAACTTGAGCGGGAGGCAAAAAATAAACTATCCCTGGTCGGCCATCTGCAGAGAGATCCGGAATTGCTCCAGTCCTTTTTGCCGGCCAAAGATGCGCTGTTCGGCCTGGTGCTGCACAGCTTAACTGAAGCCGGCAAACAAAAATTAATCAACTGGCCGGTATTGATATTCCGATGCCGGATGGGTATCTGACTCGGTTCGCTCTGCTCGAAGCCCTGAAGATCATCCTTGAAAAAGAGGGCGTGGAAAAAACCATGGCCCGGCTGGATCAGTTAATGCGACGAGGTTATCCATCAGCCAGAATATCATCGGCGCCGGTGTTGTGGTCAAAAACGCCATCGGGGAGCCTGTGCCTGTTCGCCACGGTTACGTGGAGGGTATCACGCCAAACGAGTTATATGCATTCGCCCATCAAGGGCTGATCAACCTCGCAAAGTCTCATCCTCTGAATGACTTCGGTCTGCGCTTCAGCGAATCCAATCATCCCCGTGCGCCTCGTGTATTATCCCGCGCGATGCGGTCCCCCCATCCCGACATTGTCTTCGCCCGTGCCGCCGCCGGTGAATCCGATCCTTTAATCGACGTGGATGCCCGACTGTCCGTCGGCCTGCCTGTTTTGTGATGGTTGATCGCAGTAAGTCAGTATACAGTTGATGTATGTATCGCTCGCAGGAGGGAGATCCTACCACTACTGTCAGGGTATTCCTGAAGGTAGGAGCCCGTTCCAACGGGCGATATCATGAATTATGTATAACAAGTATTACTTCGTTTATGAGACACCCGAAATCCACTTTCGCTCTGGATTTATACGTGTACCATTACCCCGAAATCCGTACTCGGCAATCTGCAATCCGTAATCCCTTTAATTCCCTTGACCCATCGACCTCTCTCCCCATATTGTAGCATCCTGCATGTTATATCTTGAATTCTACATCTCATATCCTGTATCCGTGCATTCGTGGGGAGGGGACTATGATCCATCATTTCGAACCTACACATTATTACAACACCATCGGTTCTCATAAGCCCGTATTACACGTATCCGATGGAGATACAATCATGACATCGACGGTCGACGCCCGTGGTCAGGATAAAACCGGTGAAACGGTCACGCGGCGAGGCAATCCGCAAACCGGCCCTTTTTATGTGGAAAATGCCGAACCGGGTGATACGCTGGCCGTTTACCTGGATAAACTCACGCCCAATCGGCCCATCGGATGGACCAGACCGGTTGTGGCGTCCCATATCCTGGATGCCGAATACATAGGTACCGTCGCCCAGGATATTCCGGACACGGAAACACTTTGTGAATGGGAAATGAATGTCGAAGATAAAACGGTAACCCTCATCAATCCCACAAATACCAGATTAGGCCGAATGACTTTGCCCATGTCGCCGATGGTCGGTTGTTTCGGCGTAGCGCCGTCCCTTGAGCAAGCGATTTCCACAGCCACCTCGTCGACCCACGGTGGGAATATGGACTACAGAGGATTTGTTGAAGGGGTTACGGTTTATTTTCCGGTATTCGCTTCCGGCGCCTTGTTTCATATCGGTGATGGGCATGCCTTGCAGGGGGATGGTGAGATCGTCGGCACCGGTATCGAGATTTCATTCGATGTACAATTTACTGTACGGGTGTTAAAGGGCAAGAAGAGCTTCTGGCCACGGGGCGAAAACGAAGCCTATATCTTTACGGCAGGCAACGCACGACCGCTCGACCAGTGTATCCAACATGCTACGACGGAAATGCTCCGCTGGCTTCAGTCGGACTACGATCTTGACCCCCGCAGCGCCCATATCCTGCTCGGTCAATGCGTCGAGTACGATATGGGTAATGTCTATGATCCGGCCTACACCATGGTATGTAAAATAAAGAAAAACCTCCTGGAGGACATCGGTATAAACACCCATTCAGTCCACAACGACTTTAGTAGAATCTGATTGTATCCCAGCAGGTTACGTTATTTTAATATAATTTATGAAACGGTGCATACCTTTGTTGCATAACTTTTTTAAACAAAATCAGCCAATTCCCCAGGAGTTATCCCATGCCGTTGTTATTCGACATGCCGTTGGAAGAGTTACATGGCTATCAGGGTATCAACCCACGTCCTCATGATTTTGATACATTCTGGCACGACAGCCTGAACGAAATGCAATCCATTGACCCGGATATAGAAATTATACCGGCTGAATTTCAAACGGATTTCGCGCGATGTTCCCATTTATACTTTACGGGAACAGGCGGTGCGCGGGTCCATGCCAGGTTGCTTCAGCCTCAATCAAATAGTAATCCCCATCCTGCTGTCTTGATGTTTCATGGCTATTCAGGTAGCGCAGGCGATTGGTTGGACAAGCTGGGTTATGTAGCCATGGGCTATACCGTGGCCGCCCTTGATTGCCGCGGTCAGGGCGGTTTATCCGAGGATGCCGGTCAGGCACCGGGATGGACGCTTCGCGGACATATTGTTCGTGGATTGGATGGGGCGGCGGAGCAGCTTATGTTCCGGCATATTTTTCTGGATACCGCGATGCTGGCACGTGTTGTGATGGATATGCCGGATGTGAATGAAAATCGGGTCGGCGCTACCGGAGGTAGTCAGGGCGGGGCGCTGACACTGGCCTGCGCGTCCCTCGAACCAAGGATCAAAAAGGCCGCGCCCGTCTTCCCTTTTCTGTGTGACTACAAGCGCGTATGGCAAATGGACCAGGCCAAAGACGCCTATGCGGAATTACAGGAATATTTTCGGAAATTTGATCCCCTGCACAAGCGTGAAGAGGAGGTGTTCACTCGCCTGGGTTATATCGACATCCAGCACCTGGCGCCCCGTGTTGGAGCTGAGGTTTATATGGGCGTCGGTCTTATGGATACTGTCTGCCCGCCATCCACCCAGTTTGCGGCCTACAACAAGATCACGACAAAAAAATCTCTGGAAATTTACCCGGATTTTGGCCATGAAGCCTTACCCGGCCATTCAGATCGCATTTTTCAGTTTCTTTCCGACCTGTAAATAAAATTAAATGGTGATTGACTGATTGGTTGATTTGTTGATTGAAAAAACAAAACCAGTCAACCCCGAAGGACTCGATGAGTTCCCGATGAAAATCATCAATCAGTCAATTAAATTGGAGGACATCACATGAATAGACTCAAGGGCCGTGTTGCCTGGGTAACCGGGGCGGGGACAGGCATTGGGCGAGGTATCGCCCTGGCCCTGGCCGGAGAAGGTGTTGATCTTATCCTTTCCGGACGGCGAACTGAACCGCTGGAGGAAGTGGCGGAGCAGGTGAACAAGATCGGCCAAAAGGTTGTCGTAGCGCCACTGGATGTCACTGATCGAGATCAGGTCAACCGAGTTGCCGAACAGAGCGCTGCAGAACTGGGAAGGATTTCACTCCTGGTGAATAACGCAGGGGCAAATACAACCAATAGAACCGTCACCGAGATGGCGCCGGAAGATTGGAACCGAGTCGTTGATATCAATCTGACCGGCGCTTTCAATTGCTTCCGAGGGGTGTATCCTCAGATGAAAGAACACGGAGACAGCATGGTCATCAATATCGCCTCCATGGCAGGACGACAGGTCTCGCTACTTGGCGGTGCGGCCTACTGCGCTTCCAAACACGGTATGGTCTCATTGACTCAGTCCATCAATCTAGAAGCAGCGGATTTAGGTATCCGGGCAAGCGTTATCCTGCCGGGCGAGGTGGATACCCCAATCCTTGCCGTACGTCCACAACCCGTATCTGAAAAACGGCAATCTCTGATGCTTAAACCTGAAGATCTGGGTGAAACGGTTGTCTTCGTCGCTAACATGCCCCCGCACGTCTCCATCCCGGAAATGTGGATCATGCCGACCTATCAGGTGTCAGGCACACCTCTGCCGTAGAGAGAAAGGGCGAAGCTACGAAACGACAAATCGCGAAGCAGGAAAACCAACCTGTACCTGATTCTCTGATTCGCAAATTTACAGATTCGTCGTTTCGTCGCTTCCCTAAAACGCCTCAAACTGGTGCGGTGAGTCAGGGAACCAGTAAAAATCCACCACAAAGGAAAGCCCCTGTCCCAGGATATAACCGACCAGGATGCCGATGAACAGAGGTTGAACGCTTCTATAGAGTTTACCGCCACCGATTCGCAATAAAATGGTCTGAATCAGCCAGGCCAGGAAGATAGGAAAAATCGCCCCCAGTGTAGGCGAGGAGGCCACGACTACCAGCCCGATCGGATGCAAAGGCCACCAGTAGAACAGGTACCGACAGACCGTGAGCAGGATCATCATGACACCGCCGGTAGCCATGAAAGAAATTTCAAGCGCACTGACCTGTGTTGCATTATTCATCCACGTAATGATCAGATTATAAAAACCGGTGCCCAGTGCGCCCGGGTTGGTCCGCAGGTTCTGTGCCCCGTAAGTATATCCAGCCACAATAAAGTACACTAACGATGTTAATGTACTCACACCAAAAGCGGTGGCGCACCAGCGGAACAAATGCTTCCTGCCCGGCCAGATTTGTTCCCGCAGCCAGGCGATATTGGATACACCGATCATGGTAAAGGTACGCCAGTTACGGGCGAACGCATTGGTCAATCCCAGAGCAGTCATATCCGGCGCTGTCAGGCTGGCGGATCCTACAATGCCCACGGTAAACTGATGCGCGTTGATCGGCAGATCCAGCATGACCAGACCAGCCTCAGCCACCACACGGGCAATAGCCAGATAAAACACAAACAACAGGAAAAGAAACAAGATGGTAATGGACAAAGATAACCCGGCCGTATTGAGCCAGAACACGATATAAACCATACCGATCAGGCACCCGAATACGGCCGTCCGATAAGAAAACAGCTCATCTTCGTCCTTTAAATTGGATGGTCTTCCGAACGCCTTATTCCATACATCGCGGAGATGCCGTCTCGCCATCCATATACCGATCAATACATACATGACCATCCCACCGATGGATTGGATGGAGACCAGCCCGCCGGGCACGATGGTATCAGCAGTTGATAGAAAACCAAATCGAGCCAACACGCCCTTTTGAATGATGCTGAGTAGAAGAAAAAACCAGACGCTGAACAAGATTTCCGTATTAGCGAAAAAGGCGATACAAAGGACAAAGAGATTGAGCCGGATGGGTATGGCAGGAAAGGCCCGTTCGATGGTAATCGTAGTCACATCCGGTCCCATAATAGGAAAATGTGGCCAGGCGCCCCAGTATGACAGTGCGTTCCAGATCATGATCAGGCCGGACAGCAAAAGACCATATTTAAACATCTTTGTTTTGAAAACCGGAGGCTGACCCGGCTCATTCGGATCAACCTCACCGGTCAGGTGAAGCGCCACTTCACCGAGGGGAAAACGCAGCCGGTCATGCTCGATCCACTGTTTACGAAGCATGACGATTATACAGGCGCCGATCCACAGAAGCGCTGCCACAGCGGAACACCACCAGAACAGTGGAACGACCCAATCATGCCAGGGGATGGGGGTGTCGTAACCGATCCCTTCGAAAAAACCGGTAGCGGCTCCGTTTTCGTCTCCCAGGACCAGCCAGTCGGGTAAATAGTCAAAAAAATCTTCCGGCCATTGGTTCTCCGTGCTACCGAAATAATAAGGCGTGGTAACCACCGCCATCAGATATCTGGTCATCGCCCGGTCCGGCACCATGGACGCTGCCCAGCCCATCGCAAAAATAGCGATCAGTTCTCCTCTGGTCAGTCCACCTGTGCGACGGAAGGCTTTGAATAGAAGATTGGGGCCAATAACCAGGATTAAAAACGGCAGAATCAGACAGGCCGGGAGTTGCGCATAAGTAGGATCATAGCCCAATCGATCTGCGGCATATTGCCCCCAGAAACTGACCGTAACAGACAATATGAGACCTACCAACACAGCTCGGACCGAAATAGGCGTTTGACGTTCCAACGGGGAAGAAAAAGTATCTGACATGCTCATTCACCAGGGAAGGTGAACCTCCTGTTATTTGTACAGCAGCTATGAGTTTATTTGAAGCCGCCCTTCACGCGCCAGACGATTCACCATTTAAAAAGCATCTCAACATATCGGCCTTCATCCATTATGTCAAGGGACACGATTAAATTGGACTGATTAAATACAAGGACCGGCATTTTTGTTATTCCTCGTTTGTGTCCTATCACCTGCTGTTGGGATTTATACTGGACTTCTGCCCTTTATTCCTTTTCTTACATATATATGAATATACCGGCAAGAATTCAACTCCCAAACAGCCTGATCTACTGGATCTGGAGACTCTGATCAGTCAGGAATATAGATATCCAAAATATACCATTTCAATAACCTAATACTATGAACGACAACGCCATCGCCCCAACCATCCTGCTGGTCGACAGTTCCTCGCGCAGCCGGGAGGAAAAACAGTACGGACTGACGCAACGGGGATATGAGGTGATCCTGGTTGAAAACAACGACCATGCCCTCAATGTTCTGGATGCGGAGACCATACCCATCGTCATATCCGAACTTCATGCCTCTGGGATCGACGGCATGCGCTTGATGCACGTGGCGCTTCGAAAAAAAGCGGATGCAGGGATCATCCTCATGACAGAGCCTGGATCGACGGAACTGGTGGTCACAGCCATGAAAGAAGGCGCCTATGATGTGCTGGAACAACCTGTCTATGTGGAAAAACTGGCGGCCGAAATTGAAAAAATCCTGGAAAGACAGAAAATCGTTCAGGAAAATGTCGATCTGCAACGACAACTTGAAGCGCGCTATGGCTTTGAGAACATCGTCGGCCGCTCTGCTTCCATACAACGTATTCGTGAACAAATTCTGCAAATAGCGGAGACCCAATCCACCGTGTTGATCTATGGAGAAAGCGGTACAGGTAAGGAATTGGTGGCCTACGCGTTACATAGCAACAGCAGCCGTCGGAACAAGTCTTTCGTGCCTGTCTTCTGTAATGCCCTGTCAGAAGGGGTCATCGAAAGCGAATTGTTCGGCCATGAGCGGGGCGCCTTCACCAACGCCGTGAAATTACACAAAGGTCGTTTTGAGCTGGCACACGGCGGTTCGTTATTTTTAGACGAGGTCGGTGAACTTACGCCGGCGACTCAAGTTAAATTACTTCGCGTACTGCAGGAACGTACATTCCAACGTGTGGGTAGTACACAATGGATCAAAACAGACACGCGGTTGATTGCTGCCACCAATCGCAATCTGGAAGAAGAAGTGAAAAATGGACAATTTCGTGAAGATCTATACTACCGGTTACGTGTCATCCCGTTGACCGTGCCACCGCTTCGTGAGCGTAAAGAAGATTTACCCTTGTTGATCGACCGTTTTATCCGTCGTTTCAGTGAACGGGAAAACAAACAGATAGAAGGCATCGACCATCGAGCCCTCGAATGGCTATCTGCCTATCACTGGCCCGGTAATGTTCGTCAGCTCGAAAACTGTATCGAAGGGATGATTGTCATGAACACAGGGTTGTCTACGCTGACAGAAGACGATGTACCGGAATTTGTCAGGCATCCAACCGCGCGCCGGAATGCGATTCATATCCCCTCCGGAATATCCTATACAAAAGACACCCTGGCGCCGGAGTTGATTCGATCTCTGGTTATGACTGTCGCTGAACAACGAGGTGAGATAATAAGCAACATTACAGACGAAGCGGTTCACCATCTGTCGATGGTAGATTGGTCGAGAAACGGCGGCGCTCTGCGACGGTGTATCGATATGATGGTCTTGCTGGCAGACCATCCCGTATTGGAAGTACAAGACATCCCATCAGACTATTTACCCGCCATACCACCCTCTGAAACATCCACACCGAACAATCAACAGGAAGTCGGTATTCAGGTCGGTATGTCAATAGAGGAAGCGGAGCGTCGTCTGATAAAGACAACCCTGGCGTCATGTGGTCATAACAAAACGCACACAGCTCGGATGCTGAAGATTGGCTTAAGCACACTGTTCCGAAAAATAAAAATGTATCATCTTGATTGAAGGAGTTTCCGGTGAGTAATCGGCCTGTTCTGGTGATTGATAATGAAATCGATAGTCGTCGTTATATCACCGATATCTTACGTGACGAAGGCTATGACGTACGCGATGCTGTAGATGCGGCGACTGCACTTCGCGCCATTCGTGAAAACCCGCCCGGCCTGATCATTTTAGATCTGGCGCTCACCGATACCGAACCGGATCGGCTCATTCGCACGATAACCAACAAACATCCCGATGTGGATATTATTCTATCTACCCGACAACGTCAGACCCCTAAACAGGCCCTGAATCCGGATGTCAGTGATTATATCGAAAAACCGATTGATCCCACAGAATTACTTACCAAAATACGATCCCTGGACCTGCGGTATGAATTTTACAGCCGGTTTCAATTTATCGGTAAAAATGAGAAACTCATAGCGGCGATGGAATCGGTAATCCAAGTGGCGCCTACCCAGATCCAGGTGCTGATTACGGGTGAAAGCGGTACGGGAAAAGAAGTGATCGCCCAGGCGCTCCACGTGTATAGCAACCGCAGCGACGGACCGTTCATTCCCGTCAACAGCAGCGCCATTGCTGAAGGAGTGCTGGAAAGTGAATTGTTCGGCCACGAAAAAGGGGCGTTTACAGATGCAAAAAAACGTCGCGAAGGATACTTTGAACAGGCGGATGGAGGAACGATCTTCCTGGATGAACTGGGAGAAATGCCTCTGGCTACTCAGGTAAAACTCCTGCGTGTGCTGGAACAACAGGAATTTATGCGCGTTGGCGGATCGGCGCCGATAAAAATAGATGTTCGCATTGTTGCCGCGACTAACAAAGATCTACACCAAGCCATCCTGGAAGGGACCTTCAGGCAGGATTTATATTATCGGTTGAATGCTGTAAACATCCATCTTCCGCCCCTCAGAGAGCGTCGAGAAGATATCCCGAGGCTTATCCGGTTTTTCACTGAAGAGGCGGCTCAAAAACATAAGACACCGAGCCCTGCATTGACTGAGGATGCCGTAGCCTGGCTGGTCAATTACGAATGGCCCGGCAATATTCGCGAACTGCGCAATATCATCGAAACACTCGTTGTGACATCACAGGGACGCCGAATTGATGTGGGAATTTTACCCGATTCGGTTTATACCTCCCCCACGTTTAATCGGGCACTGCCGGTAGCTCAAAATAGGAGCCCTGAAGATCTCGATCGCGAGATGCTGTATAAAATACTATGGCAAATTTCGACGGCTATCAATGATCTGCCTCCCAAAATCGTGGCCGCCTTGCAAGGCGGCCATCAGATCCCTTCTTTGCCGGAAAGCTTTCAAATTCCTCCCCATATTGAAGACGTCTCTACTTTCACTCCGGCTGAACCACCTCTTATTATTACCGATGATCAGGTGGATCATCTTCGTACCATGGAAGACTGGGAACGGGAAGCCATTCGACGTGCGCTTGAACGTCACAACGGGCATCGTGAAAAAGCCGCACGGGAACTCCGCATCGGTGAACGCACCCTCTACCGCAAGATCAAAGATTATGGCCTGGATGGGTCAGAATCCGAGTGATCTCCTGATCTGTCATTAATTGAAAAGCCCTGTATCCCCATGGTTCAGTTCTTATCTAAAAAACTCACAATAAAACTTGACGGGAGGGTGAAAAAGAATTTATTGATATTCGAATATTCGAATATACGTATATATGGATAATCGAGGTGGTTGTGGTAGACATAGATTTCGAAGTTGAGGCACAAATACTCAAAGCTCTGGCTCATCCAACACGCCTTCGGATTATCGAAATTTTACAACAGGAACCCATTTGCGTTAAACATATTGGGGTTCTGATGGATGTACCACAAGCGAACCTGTCTCAGCATCTATCTATTTTGAGGAATTGCGGCATCGTATCCTGCTCACGTGACGGCAACAGGATCTGCTATTCTATCAGGGATTCGCGAGCAGCTCATATATTAGCGGTTCTTAAGAATCACGCTTTTGATCAATCGGTATAAATATACTTATACCTTACTTATCTTCAGGTACAATAACAGAAAGGAGTAGAGACATGTCACATCCTACCCAAATCACAGATGATCAATTCGAATCCGAAGTCATTAAAAGCAGTACGCCGGTGCTTGTCGATTTCTGGGCGGAGTGGTGCGGGCCCTGCAAGGCCATCGCCCCGACCCTGGAAGAAATTGCAGGTGATTATGACGGCCGCCTGAAAGTGGTGAAAGTCGATGTTGATGAGAATCGCCAATCCGCCACCCAATACGGCATTCGTAGCATCCCGAGCCTGTTGCTTTTCAAAGACGGCGCCGAGGTAGACCGGATTATCGGCGCCCTTCCGAAACAACAGCTCATGGAAAAAATAGACGGTCATCTGTAATCGGGTATTAAGCTTGCCATAAGAGCCGGGATAGCGTTATATTGCTTCCCGGCTTTTTTATTTGCGGAACATCAGCTTTGGGAGGACGAAATCAGTATGCTGGGTGTTGTCAGACGTTTACGGGAGGGACTTGCTAGAACGCGGGAAGGTCTGGTTAAAAAAATTGATCAGGCTGTTCGTCGGTATGACCGTATTGATGAAGATCTCCTGGAGGAAATAGAGGAAATCCTGCTTCAAACGGATGTGGGTGTCGATACGACCATGAAAATCATCGATGGGTTGCGAGACCGTGCGGTGGAAGAACGGACAAAAAAACCGGAGGATCTTCATCTCCTGCTTCGTGACGAGATGGCCCGGATCATGAACCGCCCTCCTTCGGCGCCGGAACCGGAACACCAGCCTCATGTCATTATGGTGGTCGGTGTAAATGGCACAGGTAAGACAACGACCATCGGTAAATTGGCAGCGCGATACAAACAAGAGGGGAAAAAGGTGCTGCTTGCCGCTGCGGACACGTTTCGGGCGGCCGCCATAGAACAGCTGGAAGTATGGGCCGGTAGATCAGGGGTTGATATGGTCCAACATCAACAGGGTTCCGACCCTTCGGCTGTCGCCTTTGATGCGCTGCAAGCGGCAATCGCCCGGGATGTAGATGTTTTAATCATTGATACGGCAGGTAGACTGCATACCAAAGATAATCTGATGGAAGAATTGAAAAAAATAAAACGTACACTCAGCAAGCAAATCGCCGGCACACCGCATGAAACACTTATCGTCCTTGACGGTACCACCGGTCAGAATGCGATGACGCAGGCGAAAATCTTCCATGAGACGCTGGACGGATTGACCGGTATCATCTTAACCAAATTGGACGGAACCGCGAAAGGCGGCATTGTTCTATCTATCACCGACCAGCTTTCCATTCCCGTTAAAATGATCGGTGTAGGGGAAAGTATCGAAGATTTGCAGGATTTCGACGCTCAAGATTTCGTGACGGCCTTATTTGAGTAATTAACCAATGTGACGCACAAAACACAGGAATTACTACCATGCCCCATCTTGCTATAAACGGCGCCACGCCTGTTCGAACCATACCCTTTCCAACCTGGCCGGTGTACACGGAAGAAGATGCACAGGCGGTCAGTGATACCATTCTCAGCGGGAAATGGGGAAATTCAAAGGGCGACCGTGTGCATACCTTAGAAGATCAATTTGCCGCTTTTCAACAGGCCAAACATGGGATCGCTGTCACGAACGGCACGACGGCCTTAAACCTGGCCCTTCAATCCGTTGGTCTTACACCCGGCGACGAAGTGATTGTGCCGGCTTATACCTTCATTGCGACGGCCAACACGGTCTTAATGTCGAATGCCGTACCGGTTTTTGTCGATATTGATCCAGATACCTACAATATAAACCCTGACCTCGTAGAGCAAGCCATAACCCCCAGAACTCGCGTGATTATGCCGGTTCATTTTGCCGGCCTGCCTGCTGATATGGAAAGATTAAAGGATATTGCGCAACGGCACCATCTGGCCATCGTAGAAGACGCCGCTCAAGCACATGGAGCCCAATGGAATGGAATGGGTGTTGGAGGGATCGGAGATATCAGCGGCTTCAGTTTTCAGGCATCGAAAAATCTGAACGCGGGCGAAGGCGGCATCATCCTGACTGATAACGACGAACTCGCCGGCATCGCCGGTTCTCTGGCCGACTGCGGCCGGTCTGATGATGGACTCTGGTATGGCCATTATCGGCTGGCCGGCAACCACAGAATGACGGAGATGCAGGGCGCTTTGCTCCTGTCACAGATGACCCGACTTGAGGAACAGTGCAAACGCCGACATGAAAACGGAGATTATCTGACGGAACAACTTAGCCGGATTGCAGGCATCTCTCCGACCATCCGCCCTGGACAAGCCAATCGACATGCCCGCCATCTTTATGTTTTCAGATATAAGGCGGACGCATTCGGCGGCACGTCCAAATCCAAATTTGTAGATGCTTTGAACGCCGAAGGCATTCCCGCCAGTCCCGGCTATTCGTTGCCTTTATACAAGCAGCCTGTTTTCCTTGAGAAGAATTTTGGGGTGTATATGCAGGAGGCCCTGCGGGAAATCGATTTTGGTGCGTTAAACCTGCCTGAAACAGAAAAAGCCTGCGCAGATGAGGCCATCTGGATTTCGCAGAGCGTCCTTCTGGGCGAAAAGGAAGACATGGACGATATTGTGCGGGCTATCGCCAAAATCCGCGAACGACGCCAGGAATTAGCGCGCGGGTAATGGAAAGCCTTTATCCACGTTCTACCTGCTCTGATTCCTGAACCAGTGTATGAGCCGGTTTGCCGCCGGATCGACGGACCTGGATCAACTCGGCCATCACGCTTACGGCAATCTCTTCCGGTGTATCCGCATAAATATCCAGCCCGATCGGGGCATGAACCTGGTCGAGTAATTGACGTGGAATGCCTTTCGCTTCCAATTTTTTCCACATCAACGCAATTTTCCGGCGGCTGCCGATCATACCAATGTAACCGGCCTCGGTCCATACAATTTGTTCAATAATCGGCTGATCCCATTGGTGGCCACGGGTTACCGCCACGAGATAGGATGAACGATCGATAGATAACTTCTCAACGACGCGGTCAAATTCACCTACGATACATTCGTCCGCTTCCGGAAAACGGTCATGATTGGCGAAGGCCGGCCGGTCATCTACGATGACAATCCGGAATCCGACTGTTTTGGCAATCTGAGCAATGGCTTTGGAAACGTGACCGCCACCGAAAAGTATAAGCTGCGGCGACGGTCGAATAGCTTCTACAAAAACACGCACCTCAGTTCCCTGATGGTCTACTGTAAAAACTTTGAGCAAATCTTCATTTATAACCGTGCCCATTTCCTGCTGGACCCTATGATCAAGTTCAGGATCTCCAAGGGTGCCGGTGACCTGATCTGCTTCGGTTACAAGCATTTTATGGCCGCGTATTTGACTGTCACCTGTAACCAGCGTAGCCAGCAAGGCCGATCCTCGTGTATCGTGCAGATGCTTAACCGCCTCAAATACTTCATGCATGACCCCGGCCTGTACCGGCTCCGTAAATATTTCTACGTCACCTCCACAATTCAAGCCTTCATCACCGGCATGTTTTTCGGTTAGAATAAACCGCTGGAGCGTAGATACACCCTGATCCATGACCTGCCGTGCCTCAGCCCATACATCTGCTTCGAGGCATCCGCCGCCGACCGTGCCGACAAAGGTACCGTCTTGTTTGACGAGCATCTTTGCCTTTTTACTCATCGGCAGTGAGCCCTTACTCGATACAATGGTTGACAGCGCGGCTTTTTCTCCACGGGACAAGACTTGTATGATTTCGTCAAATACTTCTTTCATGAGATTGTTTTCTCGGTAAATGGTCTGGTACTGACTCAAGCCGAATGGGACTTATTCCGTTCTACAACACTTCGACCGTCAACGCCTCAAACGTCTCCCTGTCCGGCCCCCATTGAAACCACTTAAGATCTTCCACACGCCCTTTTATTACGGACAGAACCAGATAACCAGGCTCGGGATCCAACCAATCGGTCAGGGCATCCAGGCGATCTTTCTCGGAAAAATAAGCCGAATGATCAGGATGGGAGTGGTAAAATCCGATCACGCGGGCATCGGGTGGTTCAAACTCACCGTGAAAAAGAGCCGTCATATCCTCCTGGCTGAATACGTAGGCCGTACGGGCATCGCGCGGATACTGCCTCGGATCACGGGCATGCAGGTCGTTTTGTATATTGCGACACCGATGGACCGTCCAGGTAGCCGTATCTGCCGTTCCGGTGATGTAGCCGCAACATTCATACGGATACACATTTGCAGCATGAGCACTCATATCCGCATATGCAGAATGTGGAATACGTATCATGACGATATGGCGATATCAGGACTGTCTGTTCGGGCGAGTTGGCTGATTTGGTCTGTCATTTTATGGCTGATCTGCCTGAATACTTCCGCCAATTCCGATTCCGGATGAGATAAAAATATCGGTTTACCGGCATCACCACCCGCGCATACAGCCGGATCAAGGGGAATCTCCCCTAAAAAGGGAAGGTCCAACTCGTCACTGAGCGCATGACCGCCGCCCTGGCCGAATATATGGCTTCGCGACTGCGACTGAGGATCAACATAGTAGCTCATATTCTCAACAATGCCGAGAATAGGCACCCGTAACCTTTGAAACATGCTGATTGATTTCCGCACATCCGCCAGAGCAACCTGCTGAGGCGTCGTTACAATGACGACACCGGTTAACGCGGTAGATTGGGCCAGCGTAAGTGACGCATCTCCGGTACCCGGTGGCAAATCAATGACCAGATAATCAAGTTCGCCCCATTCAGCATCATCCAGAAACCGTTTGATCATCTTGCCAACTAACGGGCCACGATAAATAATGGCATCCGAGGTACCGACTACAAATCCTATGGAAATAAGACGAATGTCGTGGCTGACCAGAGGTTGAATTTTTCCGGCCGGGCTCTTTTCAAGCGATTTGCTGATACCCATCATCTGGGGGATATTTGGCCCATATATATCCGCATCAAGCAGACCGACCGTTTTCTTTTCCTGACTCAATGCCAAACTGAGGTTGACGCTGATCGTCGATTTCCCGACCCCCCCTTTGCCGCTGGCTACGGCAATAATATGTTGGACACCGGAAAGAGACGGCGCTGGTCTGGATGTTTCAGATTCTGCAGTCAAAATACCTACCTAAAAAAAAACGGGGAGACCGGCCGAAGATTCGACCCGACCTCCCCGTTTAAACATATACTTGCTCAAACCTGGAAAGATTCACCACAGCCGCAGGTACTCTTGGCATTCGGGTTATTGACTTTAAACCCGGCGCCCATCAGCCCTTCCACATAATCCAACTCAGCGCCCATCAGATAAATAGCGCTTTTCGTATCAATAAGGACCTTCACACCATTTTGTTCTAAGACCTGATCATTCTCACCGGTCTCCTTATCGAAGGCCAGTTTGTACTGAAAGCCCGAGCAACCTCCACCGGCGACCATCATTCGCAGGCCGAGGTCCGGATCTCCTTGATCTTCTATCATGGTTTTAATCTTGCCGGAAGCTGATTCGGTTACCGTGACCATACGATGCTCCTCCTCTTGATTTATAAATATGTAATTATATTAATAATATATATACCAACACGTTCCAGGGTACAAAGTATATAACCAATTTTTCGCTATTTGTCAACCTGTAATCACTAGAACCTCGGTTGTTATTCTCAAGATGTACGATCTGATTGCCTTATCATCGCGGACTGGCATCCACGGCAAGCGCCACCGGGAGAACAAGCGACACAAATCGGCGTATGATACTGCCGTTCGCTGCTATTTTCACAACCGAGCCTTCGCCCCTGTCCACAATCCAGACCTGGCCGGATATCTGATCGATACTGACATCAACGGGTACAATAAAATCCGTCAGGGAAAGATGAAAATTACTTTGTTGGACAATATGATATCCATCCGGTATTGAAGCGCTCAGCCTGATGACTTGACTGCCCCCCGCATCCACTACCCAGCAACTGCCATCTAAGACACTACAAGCGAGCCGAACAGGCTGTACAAATCCGGAAACCGTTACATTGATGGTCCCATCACTACGAATTTTAAACACCTGCTGCGTCGCGGCGTTGATGCCCCAGGCATCTCCTGTAGCCGGATCAACACTTACTGCAGTCGGCTGCCCAGGCCCGTTGATATTCAAAAGGATCGTCCCGTCGTCCCCGATCAGATGCAATGTATTATTGCCCCGGTCAGCCACCCAGCAGGCCCCTGTATTCGGGTTGACCGCCAGGCCGGATGGATCGGAAAATCCTGTGATTTTAAAAAGCAACCCCCCATTCTGGCTGTAACGAATTACGCTGCTTTCTTTGCCCAGGGTTGCTCCGATATCAGCAATCCAGATCGCCCCGTCTCTTGGATCCACGACAACGGAAGCAGGAAAAGTGAATCCAGTGACCGTCCGATCTATAACCCCTTTTGAGGAGAACCGGACAGCCACGGCCCCATCGGTACCTCCGAATTGCGTAGTTGTCCAGGCTGCGCCGTTACGAGGGTCCACGGCCAGGTGCTTTGCCCCGAATATGGATGTGATCTGACGGTCGACCGCCCTGATATCCGAAGTCATCGTAAGGATCTGAGTAAGACCTTCATCCGCTATCCAGCAAATATCCGGTCCGGGCGTCACCTCTACGGGCACCGAGGCCGGCGACTCCTGGATCACACCGCCCTCGCTCTCCTGGATAAAAACACTTAGTCGATAGGTATATGTCTGGCCATTAACAACGGTGCTGTCGATAAAGGTACCCGATAATGGGCGCTCGGCCAGATCGACAATCGTTTCATTTCCCCCATTCTCCTGGCGCCGTAATCGATAACCGGTCACCGCATCTATGGCCAGGTCGGCCCACGATAACAAAACGCGCTCATGACCGGCCACCGCCTGAAGACCCTGAGGACGACCGCCTGTTGTAGTATTCAATGGGTCCAACGGATTGAATCGAGCCCGATCTGTCTTCTCACATCCGACAGAAATCACCAGGACGGCAATAAACAGAGAGCTGATATGTCGAATTGTCATATGTTCTACTTCTTTCCATCTCTGAATACATGGGTAATGAAAAAATAAAACGTGGCCGTGAAATTCAACTGAGCGCCGATTACATAACGGGTCGTACGGGTATCGTGACGGGCAGCACTTTGAAAGGCCTGCTCAAGAGCGGTCGGATCGGCTGTGGAAAGATATCGATTGTAGGCGCGGTTCCCCTCCCGGTTGGAATGCAGAGCCAGGCCGGTGAATACAGCGCCAAGGCCAAGCGTCGTGTATCCAAAGATTTTATGGAGCCGCCTGTTTGAATTTTTCTGTACTGAAGTGGTACCGTTCATTTGAACAGACCCTATTACAGGTGTTAACTCTACCGATAAGGTCCGAGGCGTATCGGATACGACGACCTGCTCTACGATATCCTGGTACCCAGAGAACCGGATGGAAATAAGATAGGTGCCCCGATCTAAGTTGGGTAATCGCAGCGGTGTGGTCCCTGCAAAATATTCTGGAGTTCCCAACCCCTCTACAATATATACCTGCGCATTATACGGATCGGATAGAATATGGAGCGTACCGCTGAACGGCACAACCACTGACAGCGTTTCATTCGCCTCAATGACGATTTCATCCTGATAATCTCTGGCATACCAATCCGCTCTATGAGGATGTGTGATACGGATATGATGATGGCCGACGGTTAAGATATGTGCGTCTACAGGCGTTCGACCGATCAATACGCTATCGACATACACAGATTGCGCCGACGGATCGGTAGAGACGGAAAGATATCCCCTCGACGTTTGTGCGTGGGCAGACACAAGTATTCCGCTCAAACAAACCAGCGTTATGATATGATAGAGTCTCTGAGACATCATTTGCTCCTGGAATGATTATCCTGCCATCCCTCCATCTTCTCACCCTTACATCCCGCTCTTCCTGAACGCATAGATATGGCGATCTTCCGAACCAACCAGCAGCATATGACCTACTATAACAGGTGACACGGTAATGCTGCCTTCCGTTTCATACTGCCATAACACCCGACCGGTCACTATATCCACTGCGTATACATGACGGTCTGAAGAGACCATATAGACCACGTCTTCATGCAGCACAGGCGTCGCACGAATAATACCACCCGTTTCGTATCGCCAGAACAACCGACCGGTACGGGCGTCCAGACAGTACAGATTCCTATCATTGGACCCCAGCAAAATACGATACGATGAGACGACCGGCGCGGCGTACAAACTGCCGTTTGCTTTGAACGTCCAACGCAGCTTGCCGGTATGCTGATCCAGACAATACAGATTTTGATCGTAACTGACAGTATAGACGGCATCTTCTGTGACAGCCGGGGCGGCCAGAATACTCCCTCCGGTTTCAAACGACCAGACTAAACGGCCTGTTTCGGTATGCAGGGCATAAAGATGATTATCATCAGACCCTATAAAAAGCAGGCTGTCCGAAATCACAGGCGAGGACCGTATCCGGCGTTTGGTTTGAAAACGCCACAGCGTGTCTCCTGTTTCTATATCCATGGCGTACACATATCCGTCTTCCGCCCCGGTATACAAGGTTGTTTCATGCAAAAGAGGTGTAGACCAGGTGTTAAGTAAAGGTTTCTGCCAGAGGGTCTTCTTTTTTTTAAGATCAAAGGCGGCTAACATCCGCCGATCTTTCTTAGGCTGTCCATCCAGCATAAAAAACAATCGACCGGCATAAACCTGAGGCGTCAGGGAAGCCACCCCATTAACTTTACTTATATCCTCATACCTCCCATTTCGCACATCCATGCGGTACAGTTTTTGATTCGACATGGGAATATACAACATCCCCTCATGGACAGCAGGCGGCGAAAGGATAGGCCCCTTCAGCTTCACCTTCCACACCAGCGCGGGGGCCTGAAATGGTTCCTGAGCCAGGACGGCGCCGGAAGACGGTAAGCAGTAAGCGGTAAGCAGTAGGCAGTAGGCAGTAGGGCACACGGCACGCCATGTACGTACGTGGGTAAGCGGTAAGCAGTAAACGGAAAGGGTACATAGCGCGCTGCGTGCGTACGAGGTAGCCAGGCAGCATGAATCAAATAATAAAGACCCCAATCTATCGGCCAATTCTATAATCGAGAGGTATAACCGTTTAAAGTTCATACTCCGGGCTCCCCAGTGCCTATTCTGCGGTCGCAGTGGTAAAATCAAAAGTCAGGGCCGAACCAGAAGGTGAATTTAAGACCGGGCTGCAGGTTGGTAAGATTATCCGTCACCTGCCGGGCAAAGTCGAACCGCAGAACCAATGGCCCACCGAGGCCCATGCGGATGCCTGCCCCAAAACTGCCCAGCACCGTCCCGAAATTATCGTCAAACCAGACATTACCGACATCAATAAACAGGGCACCATAAATGCGGGAAAAACTCATGACGCCAAAAGGGAATCCCAGATTAATCACATCCAGAAGTGGAAATCTCAGTTCCTGATTGACCAGAAACATGCGGTCCCCTCTCAGAGAACGGAAAGGATATCCACGAAAATCCCAACTGCCGCCTATTCGGATAATTTGCGGCTGACGGCCAAAACTACTGATACTCAGCGCCCGAGTAGCATAAGCAACTCGATTAGATAGGCGGAAGTACCTTCGATAATCTCCCAGCAACGTTGTAGAATACGCTGCGCCGCGTCTTATATCTGTCAGGTGATTTACACTGAATTGATATCCCTCACCGTCAATAGGGCCGGTCGGCCCCCACATCAAGGTATCTTTTACATAGGACACGTAATTGGTAACCAGTGCAGCCTTTCCGTCCGAATCCCTTAAAAACGGCCGATCCCGTATGGAATACAAAAGGCCAAAGTTGCCTTCCAGGCGGGAATATTGGGAAAACGGATATTCGTACAGAAAAACGGCCCCGATACGCCGTTCATCGAATAACCCATCCCGATCATTAAAAAAGCGGCCGTTAAGATGAAAAACGCCGAAGCCATAGTTTAATCGACGGGCAAGAATCATTCGAGATGCGGAAATATTGAAGCTCTTGAAGAAGTTGCTGGTGGTCTCCGTACTGTTGCTCACCAGAAAATTATAATGGTGGTTGCCGAGCATATCACTGAACCTGAACAGGGCGCCGCCGCCAAATACGATATCGCTGCTTTGAGGAAGCGCAATGAAACCGCCCTGTGCCAGATCCAGACTGTACTGGTTTTTATAGGGTGCTATTGTCTTAACCTGGCTTTCTTTGATTCGTATTGGGTCCCAAAACGCCAGGCTCTTGTCAATCTTTTCAGGCGTCTCAACAGGCGTTAACGAGTCGGGCAAGACCAACTTGTGTACTTGAAACTGAAAATGTTCGAAGCAGGTCATCAGTAAACTCCGGCTATCGGGCGTCCAGTTAAGATCCAGAGCCCCCGTCGTCATGTTGGTGACCTGATACGTTTGGCGTGCCGTATCGAGCAAAAAGATATCCAGGCCGGGGCCCCGATCCGATACAAACGCTACCCACCGGCCATCCGGCGACCAACTGGGAGACCGATCGTTGTGCGCTCCCTGCGTAAGCCATTCGATACCGCCTGTTTCCACATGGTAGGAGAACAAATTATGCCAACCCTGGGTTTCACCACCTTCGGCTCGATCCGAACTGAACACGATCACCTTGCCGTCGGGCGACCAAGTAGGTTCATTGTCTTCGTAAATATCATTGGTCAGCTTCTCCAAAGCCCCATTTCCTGTATTGACCACATAAAGATCCGAATAACCGGCCACATTTAAACCGGTAAACACAATTCGTAGCCCATCAGGCGACCAGGCGGGGGAGGACATCCCGATGATCTCATCATAAACAAAACGCTGGTCCTGTTTCCGGGTCTTGAGGTTCCAGATATTGAGGACATCATGGGACCGGCTCTGAGAGACGAAGGCGAGTTGCTGTTTCTTATTGACGTCCATTTTAGTCCGCAAAAAATGGAAGGATTCAAAATCAACTGAGCGACCACCGCGCACCAGCAGCTCGACCTGTTTTTCCGTCCCTTCAAGTGGTGCCCAGCATATGTCTTCATAACCGTGTCGAGTACTGAGAAAAACCATGCCGGCATCCCTTGTCGGATCATGCTCATCCGGGACTGCTACGGGTTTGATGTTGAGTCCTCGCCTGGTCAGGACCGTCGTGATTACAGCAGGAGAGTCTGCTTCTTTCATGAAAGGGTAGTATTGTTTACGCAATGAATAGACCCACTCATCACTCAGTTTTTTGAGACTGACCCCGAACGTCAATACTATGATTTCTTCGAATGATTTTCCGCGCCACCAGTTTTCAAAAATCAGTTCAATGGTATCATCCCCGTATTTTTCTTCAATAAACTTCAGGAAGGATTGCCCTTCCTTATACATCAGGAACGACCCGAAAATACGCCTGATGTCTGTCATCGGCACCAGATAGCCGGACAGCACGGCATCCCGGATAAACAGGTCGGCCTCCGAACTCCATCCTTCCGACCAGTGTTCTGCCAGCCCTTCCATGAACCAGAGCGGCGGACCGACTCTGAGCCCTTTACGATGATTCTTCAGTACGGATTTAATTTTCTCCAGAGTAAATACATGAATGAGCTCGTGACGTAAAACCTTATCGAACTCATGGTACGAACCCAGGTTAGGCATCACGACACGCCCTTTTAGAAACTCGGTAAAGGCACCGACCGATTCGGGTAAGAAATTAGGAATGGTGTTGGTTTCTTCAAAAAACTGGTGGGTGCTGTAAAGGATAAGCGGAGTACGTCGGTGTATCGACAGGCTGAACTGCGATTCGAGCGCCCGGTAGCTGCGTTCAGCCGATGCCGCAGCCCGTTCAGCCAATTCACGTTCTTCAGGAAAATAGTACAGATCGATGTGTTCGGTCTGCATGACTTTCCATTCGAATTCTGAGTACTGCACCTTATTACGCCCGAAAAAGTTCAGATACTGGGCAGATGCGGCATAGGGATCGGCGAGGTACCATATGACGGCACACAAGATGAGGCCGTAGTATCGCAACATACGACTGTCCTCAGTCGGTAATGTTATTTTAATAAAGAGATAGGCGTTGGTAGAAGGTCGTTTTATTGTGCCCTCTATCCACCCGAAACATGCCCGAAACACGCCACCAATAGTATTTAAACGCACCGAAGGATAAAAAAGTTCGCGGTACGATATAAATCAACGAAATGACGAATCTAATGAATCAGTACTGTATCGTTGTTGTAAGCCATCTTTAGTGGCTTGGACTCCATCGCAATGCAGGCAACTTGGATCACTGCGTGTTTCGTCGTTTCGTCGTTTCCCCTATCTCAGCAGGAGCATTTTTTTAGTACCCTGGAAAGTACCAGCCGTTAATTTATAGAAGTAAACGCCACTTGATAATACACGTCCCCCGGCGTCTGTTCCATCCCAGCTTTCCGAATAGCTGCCGGCGCCGCGTTGTTCGTTTATCAGCATCCGGACTTCCTGACCCAGAATATTATAGATAATCAAAATGACATACGCATTTCTGGTCAGATCAAAAGTGATTTTAGTATTCGGATTGAACGGATTAGGAGCATTCTGATGTAAAGAGACTGGAGGAATGTTGGTCGTTCCCGTCGGGATAAATGTGACGTTGGAAGACAGAGGTGGTGCGACCAGAGGCAAATTATTGATACTTGTCGGTGCCAACGCATATTCGTAGGTGAGCCCGGACACGGCGGTTGTATCCAGATAAAAATAGGTCTGTGCACCGCCGTTGATCTGACCGCTACGGGCAGGGATAGGAGACGAAAGAAGCGATTCGAAAGACCCGTTAGGGCTGGTTTTGCGTGTTAATATCCAGGCCTGGATATTAACCTCCAAGGCCGTGGTCCATCTCAAGAACACCCCGTTAATGTCACTGACTGCTGTAAATGCGGTAACCTGACTGCTTGACTCCGTCAACAACGCATCCAGGGCATGGGCGACACCATACCCTTTAAATGAATCCGGGGCATCAGCCTGGCTGGCCGTTTTTTGCAAGGCGGCCAAGATCTGTGCCGGGGTCCAGTGCGGATACGCCTCCAGCAGCAAAGCGGTTACGCCGGCGACCAGCGGCGTTGCGAATGAGGTGCCGTTCAGACGAAAATACGTATTGGCACTGTTCGGATTGACGACACGCACATCGACACCCATCGCCATCACATCAGGCTTAATACGTCCATCAAATGTCGGTCCGATAGAACTGAAGGCACCGCGGGCACCCAGTGAGTCCACGGCACCGACAGAAATAATGCCGTTCGCGTCGGCAGGCGCAATCATCCTTCGCCATAAGGTCTGACCTTCATTTCCCATGGCATTCACCACGACGATACCCCGACTCACGGCCACGGTGGCCGCCTTAGTCGTTACGGCCGTTTTACCATCCATGTCAGAGATCTGGTACCAGACGTTGTATCCCAGAGAACTGCTGATAATGTCGGCTCCAAGACTGTCCGCCCACTCCATCGCCTGCAGCCACCAATCCTCTTCTATTTGTTGTTCGAAAGCGATGCTTTCTGTCTTGGCCAGAAGAAATTGAGCGCCATAGGCCGGTCCGATCAGGGCACCGGGTGCATAGCCGGCTATAGCCGACAAGGTCTCTGTGCCATGATTATGCTGCCCGACAAAAAAGTCCTGTTGCGGATCATCCGCCGTGTTATCATCTCCATGGATAAAATCCCACTCAGCCACCACATGGGAGCGGAGGCTGTCGAATGCGGTGTGATTAAGATTAAACCCCGTATCGAAAACAGCCACCAGGATCCCACGCCCGGACAGACCCAGATCATGCAATTCAGGGACATGTAATTGGGCAAGTTGCGTGGCGGATGGACCGTAACTCAATCCCGTGGTCGAAGGGGGTTTAAGTATCCTGGTTTGTAAATCCGGTTTTGGCGCAGGCGGTATAGGTCGACGATAAACCGATACGGGCTCAATCGTGCGGACAAAAGGCAATTCTGCCAGTCGATACAGGTTCTCAGGCGTGGCGGACACGCTCACCGCATTCAGCCAGCGGGAGTGGCCTGCTACCCGTCCACCCGCCGAAACAATCTGTTGTATATACGGCTGATACAGGGGGAGATCGTGGATGTCTACCTGCTTGTTCACCCGGCTCAACCGGCGCCGCGCCCGTTCGGTCAACCGGCGTTCGGCTTCTATTAAAGCGATCTGATATGCTGCTTCGGAGGCAATCGCCTTGTCCGTAAAAAATATCCAGAACTTTAGCGCATTATCCGGTGCCTGCCGCGACAGAAAGGCCATTAAACGCGGAGATATCCTTGGAGTCAACGGCGGTATGGATTGCCACGACGGGGCTTGTGCAGCCACCTCCTGTGTAACAAACAGAATCAGGATGAGAAAAAAGACAGTGATGACTTTCATTATATACCTGTGGATATTGAGATGTCCAATGGTCCTTGTTGAAGGCGCCCTGTAGCTACGGAATACGAATCGGAATGCTGTTCAAGAGCCAGAGGAGCCTGGATCGGAGGACGTTTTGTTGCTGTCGACGTGAATTTGGGATGAGGCGTGTCGTCGAGGTTGTATCCGGCGGAGTGTCCAGAGTCCGGAGAATAAAATCAATACACAGAGCGTAACCACGCCCGTTAAAAAGGCGACATGGATACCCATCGTTTCAGACATCCACTGTCCCAAACGCAAGCCCAATGCCCCACTGAATTCAAATCGTGTCGTTTCTGAAAGGGATGTAATTAAGCTGGCGGTCGTAACCCCGGCGATGATAATACCCAGACCGGCGCCAATCATAAAAAGTAAGGTATGCAGACCGTGGTTGTTCAGACGATTCCAACCGGAAAATCCGATAAGAAAGGGAACGGCATAGGCGCCGTATCCGAATATGATATAGAGAAAAAATGCGACAAGAGCTCCGAAACGTCCTCCCATGTTAAGCACTTCATCCGGTCGTAAACTTGAATTCGGATAATCGTTGTCTGAATACGTCACCAGGCTGACCAGGACAAAAAATGCGATGGGAAACAACAATATCCCGATCACCCGCATCCGAAGTTCAATCGCTTTATTAAAGGACGGCGGCATGGATAATCACAGGTTGATTGTGATCGGCGCTTATCCGCCCGGGGCACCCTGGTTTCAAGATACGAAATCCAGGGGAACTCAAGCCCTCTTATTTGGCCACATGAATACACCAGAGACTGGGAATCAGATTACCATCGAAAATCTCGGACATACCGGTTCTCAAGGCGGCCATATAGGCGTATTTATTACCTGCAGACGGGAAATCGCCGTTGACAATTTTCGGATCCCGGACAAAAAGCGTGACCAAAATGCATTTGGCGCCATATTCCGTAAATGTGTTTTCTTTGGATCCATCAAACAATTGCTGGACCTGAATTTGATCTTTAAACTCTTCTGAAAAGCTCTTACCGAAATACGTGGTACGGAACTCTAAATTAAAACGCCCCAGCATCGCTTTTTGTTCCGGCGTATAATCCAGGGTCTGCTTACCACTTTTAAAAGCTGCTGCCCATTCTTTAATAATTTCCGTCATCAGAACTATGAGTGGATCCGCAACACCTTCCCCCGCCCGCTCAAAGTGAAAAGCCAGGTCGAATGTACTTAAACTGAAATTGTCGTCAATAGTCAACGAACCGCGCCCCATCTGTGTGTGATAGGCCTGTTGACGTTGAATTTCATCAATAACAGCCATGCGTTATCCTCCTTAACATGCATACGAAAATGAATGAATTCATCACTTGTTGTTTTGATATTGCGCGAGATTGCGTTGGGCTATTCTGTTGGCAGGCTCAATACTTAAGGTGTATTCCCATACGGCAATAGCCCGATCTACGTCACCAGATTTTACAAATACCCTGCCTAGATTATTGTAAGCATCAACATATGCCGGATCGATGTCAACAGCAATCTGAAATTGTTCAATCGCTCTGGTATACTCGGCCAGGTCAATATATATATAACCCAGATTATTAAACCCTTCCGCCAGTCCGGGATCGATCTCAACAGCCTGTCGTAATTCAGCAAGCGCGTGGTTAAGCTCTCCATTATAATACAGTGCCACGCCAAGGTTGTTACGAATCATCGCATGGGTGGAGTCCACCTCCAAGGCGTGCGAGAACAACGCTATCTTCTGGTCCAGATCATCCGTCCGTACGGCTTCTTCCGCCAGGGTAAACGCCCATCCGTCCAGATTGCCCGAAGACGCTTCAAGCGCTAATTTGAAATTCCGTCTGGCTTCTTCATATTCCGGATCAATCGCGAAGGCCCGTTGAAAAGAGTCCATGGCCTGATCGTACTGACGCTGACGAAACAACACATATCCCAGATTATTATAAGCTTCTGCAAGACCGGCATCGAACTCAATCGCATTTTCGAATGCCAGAGACGCTTTGCCATCATGGCCGCGACGCAAATGCGCCAGGCCGATGAAATTGGCCAACCGGGCATTACGAGGCATCAGGGTCGTTGCTTTTTCCCACAACATAATCGACTGATCATAATCATCTCGGGCAAAGGCGTTGATGCCCTCCTCCATGTACCATTCGCCGTCGTGCGATACTGTAGTCTGAGAAGACGACGGCGGCTGCGAAGAAGCGCAGCCGACCACGACAACCAGAACAACCCAGATCATTACATGTTTTGTAGGGTACATGATTATATCTGCTCCAACGCAATATATGAACTTTGGATATACCTAAGTTATAGTACATGGCAATGGTCAGGATGTCAATTATGTTTCAACACCAACGCGAAAAGACGCCGGGAATGAGCCTATCACGTATTACAGAAAAGGCGCACACCGGTCACCTGATCAATCAACTTAAAACCGGCGGATGAAAAATTGTAATCTGAACCCAGAATCAGCGTATACACAGGTCGTGGATGCCGAATAATGGAATTGGTTATTTGTACCGCAACCTGCTCGAAAATCAACTCATTGAACGAATTGAAGAAAAAAAACACACTCGCTGCCGGAGGAGGCAGATAGGTCGCTGCATTCTGTTTTAGCACGAGGAAACATGGCGGATCATTTTGATGCTGTGTATAGCGACGCAGGTTTTCCCGACATTGTTCTAAGAGAGACAAGGACAGGTCCAACCCGATAACCTGTCTAAAACCTGCCTCTAATGCAAGAAGCATCACTCTGCCCCTACCACAACCATAATCTACGAATACGACGTCTTCGAAGCTATGAAGATGTTTTTTTAATTGCCTGAAAGCATTACGAATACAGAAGGGTGGCGCCGGACTGTACCGTTCGGCATGCACCTGGACGGTATGATCTTCGAAACCAAGCTTAGATACCGGTATGTTCCCTTTTGTAGAGACGCCATAGCGCAGATCAAAGGTCGCTGTCTCCCAGAGATGCTGGACAAGGTCCGAATAACGGCGAAGGCCGAGATTATGACAGACATGGTGATATACGCTGTCGCTCAGCATGTTGAGTAATAGAAATCGATATGGGGGGGGCGACGATAATCGCGTCATTGTAGCGATTCTCTTACATACGTCACGGCATTCTTAAAGATATGAAGGCCGTCGGGCTCACGAGATCCTTCACGGGTCCACTGGGGATGGTGCGTGTAATGTGTGTATCGTTCCGGATGTGGCATAAGACCGAAGATACGGCCTGTGGCATCACATAGACCGGCAATGTCGTCTATCGAGCCGTTGGGGCTCCAGGGATAGGTCGCCTTATCGTGTTCTTCGTCCGGGGGATTGACATATTGCAATGCAATATGGCCGAATTCATGAAGGCGGCTTTGAACGGCCTCGGATTCGGTCACAATCTTACCCTCGCCATGGGCAACCGGTATGTAAATCGTTTCAGGCAAATTACGGGTAAAAACACAGGGGCTATCCGGGTTGCTTCTTAAATACACCCACCGACATTCGAATTTACCGGAATCATTATAAAAAACCGTGGATTCCTGTCTTCGTATTCCCGGTGTCGTTTGAGGGAGAAGCCCCATCTTTACCAATACCTGAAACCCGTTACAGATACCGATAATCAACTTTCCATCCTGGATAAAAGTCTCTATGTCATCCATCAATTTATAACGTAGTTCGTTCGCCAGCACTTTCCCGCCCGATATGTCGTCTCCATAGGAGAACCCACCCGGCAACACCAGGATATCGTACGCCGATAGCCGGTCCCTACCGGCAACGAGCTCATTGATATGGACATGGCCTACCCGTTCTGCGCCGGCAAGCTGGAAGGCATGGACAGCTTCATAATCACAATTAATACCTGCGGCGCGAAGGACCAGAACGGAAGCAGAAGACATAGAGAGACTCCAAAAAGCGGCAAGTGGGAAGGTGGGCAAGTAGGCAAAAGAGAGGGCGCCCATATGCCCACCTGCTGTTATCTTACCATCTTAACGGTTTTTGCCAGGCTTCTTTCAAGCGGCCTGTTGCAACGGTAATAATAGGTTCGCCGGAAAGTCCGATGACCCGGAATTGATTATCATCTGTTATGCAGCCGGCCGAAGCAAAAGTGCAGTCGGCCAGCAAATCCTCGAACTGATCTTCATGGCCGCGGCGCACTTCGACAACAAACCGACTGTTCGATTCGGAAAAAAGAGCAATATCATCCCGGTCTACATCATCGGATCGGGGTATGGTCGCCAGATCTATTGAAAGACCAAGTCCACCAGAGAAGGCCATCTCAGCAGCAGCCACACCTAAACCACCGTCCGAGCAATCGTGGCAGGCAGCGACCAATCCCTGATCGATGGCCTTATGCAATGCCTCCATCGTTTGCTTACTCACGACCGGATCGACCTCAGGTACGGTATTACCAATATATCCGAGGGACCGATAATACTCTGATCCGCCTAATTCATTTTTGGTCAATCCGACAATATAGACCGCTTGGCCCGAAGATTTAGCATCCATGGTCACAGCCTTGGTCACATCGTCCATGACGCAGATCGCAGAAATTAAGAGCGTGGGGGGGATCGTAATCGTCTGACTGCCGTCTGAAAATTCGTTATAAAAACTATCTTTTCCTGAAATATAGGGTGTGCCATAGACCACCGCCATATCATAACAAGCCCTGGCGGCCCGTACAAGGGCTCCCAGACGATCCGGTTTATCCGGATTACCCCAGCAAAAATTATCGAGCAGGGCTGTACGATCTACACGACCGCCCACGCAAGTAATTTGCCGCAAGGCTTCATCGATCGCGGACGCTGCCATCCAATACGGATCAATATCGGCATAAGACGGATTAATCCCGTTGGATACGATGATCCCCTTATCCGAAGACAGTACAGGCCGTACAATTGAAGCGTCACCAGGCCCGTCGTTTAAAACCCCTTGCAGAGGCTTAAGGACACTGCCACCCTGCACTTCGTGATCGTACTGACGGATCACCCACTCTTTACTGGCTACATTCCAGGTCGACAACAAAGCAGTCAAACTTCGGCCAGGATCGGATGTGTCAACATCGACCGGCTCCGGATGTCGGAATTTATCCCAGGTCGCCTTCCGGACAATACGCGGTACGCCTTTGTGCAGAAAGTGCATGTCCAGATCCGCAACCGTCATCCGATCGATTATACGCGACTCACCCCGGTAGGTGATGGTAAGTCGTTTATCATCTGTAAACGTACCGATCACGGTAGCCTGCACATCTTCACGACCACACAGATCAAGCAGTTCATCAATATGTTCGGGCGGGACCGACAGAACCATGCGCTCCTGCGACTCCGACAGAAAGATTTCCCATGGTTTTAATCCACCGTATTTCAAAGGTGCTCGATCCAGGTGAACTTCGGCGCCAGTATCTTCACCCATCTCCCCAACTGCAGAAGAAAACCCACCTGCCCCACAATCGGTTATGTTTCGAAAAAGCTGACGGTCCCGTGCCTGCATCAGCACATCCAGCATTTTTTTCTCTTCAATCGGATTGCCGATCTGGACAGCCTGCGTGGAGGACCTCTCTGACATTTCAGTCAATTCAATAGAGGAAAAGGTCGCCCCGTGAATCCCATCCCGGCCTGTTTTACCCCCGACGGCAACGATTAGATCACCCGGTTCAACCGATTTGGCACACCGATCAACAGGAATAATCCCGGCCGTCCCGCAATACACAAGCGGATTACCCAGGTAGCGATCATCGAATAAGATAGCACCGTTGACGGTCGGAATGCCCATCCGGTTGCCATAATCCCGGACGCCGGCGACAACGCCCTTGAAAATTCGCTTTGGATGCAATACACCGCCGGGGAGTTGCTCATACGGGTAATCCGGCGGAGCGAAACAGAAGACATCGGTGTTCAAAACCGGCTTGGCGCCAAGACCGGTGCCGAGTGGGTCACGCACCACGCCGCCGATGCCCGTATTAGCTCCACCATAAGGATCTAAGGCGGAAGGATGGTTGTGCGTTTCGACTTTAAATACCAGGTGGTATTCGTCGTCAAACTCGATGATGCCGGCATTATCTATAAATACGGATACGCACCAGTCCTTGTCCTCCTTCTGACGTCGAATGTCTTCGGTCGCCTTCCGGATGGTTTGGGCGAAAAGATTGTCTATACGCTCCGTCCGGCCCTCACCGGTGTAGTCAATGATGCCGTTAAATACCTTATGTTTACAGTGTTCGGACCAGGTCTGCGCCAGCGTTTCCACCTCTACATCTGTCGGATTACGACCAAGCGCAACAAAATGCTGCTGGACAGCACGCATTTCTTGTACATTAAGCGCCAGCAACCCGTCCTGACTGATATGAACCAGATCATCGTCCGAGGCATTTAGAAGATCAAAAGTGCTGACCAGGTCTTCCTGCAAAGATTCCATTAAACACCCATATAATATTTATATCGTTCTATGACATCATTGGCCAACAAGCGGCGACAGATCATGTCTACCTGTTCCTTGGTGATCCGGCCTGAAATAATGTATCCACGTCCTGTTTCCGCAGCTGAAATCCCCGAAATGCCCAGATCGCGCACGCCCTTCATCGTGGTGTCACCAACGGCATCGGTTACGCCAGGGCGAAACCAGACTTCCACGCGCCACTGACCGGCCTCGGCATAAAGAGATCCATCTTGATGATACCGATAATTTTGTGTAACCGGGTCAGCAAGCAGTTGGGCGGCCACGGTGTCAACTTCCTGCTCCGATAAATCGCCCTGCAAGGCATAAAGGCGGACATATCGAGTCTTTTCAATCCCCCGGATGCCGAGATCGGTAATATCATCGCACAACCCATCCCCTATGGCATCCACCACATCATCTCGATTTATAATTTCAATACGCCAGGTCTGTTGTCCGGAGGTCATTTTTGTTTTTCCCACTGGCGAATTATCAGCCCATCTCACCCTGCCAGTTATCGTTTTATAAGGGCAATAATGTATTCCAACTCGCGCAATTTGTCAACCCAAAATAGAGAAAAGACTTGACCAAATGACTTTTTTGCATATTCTTTAAGATCGGATGTCTGGCCATGCCTACTCAAGGTTCACAAGACTGGATTAAAGACTATCCAAAAGGACACAGACATCAACAAATGATTATGGTTTTTTCTCGGTTCCTACCAGAGCAACGCCATATTTACAACTCGTGGATAAATGCACCCGCAATTCTCCCTTTTCTTATGTCCGAATCATTGTGTGTTTTAATTATTGGCTCTTAAGTTTTGTGAAGGACATGTATATGACACACACCGAACAGGGCATTTTTTTTAGGATGGCGATGAGCGCTCCTGTCGATTTTTAATTAGAAACTCGACAGAACGAAGTGGCTTATTGTATGCGTGGTGTTTGACGTGAGAGGGAGGTGACGTAAAATCAGCACGTCATATAAAGAATCTTACGGTAGCGGAACACGATATGAGCAGTCACTGTATCGTTATCTGGCTGAAATGTCGAGATACCCGTTGATCAATGCTGCTCAAGAAGTTGCGCTGGCTCGTCAAATCAAGCAGGGGGATAAAACAGCGCTTGATAAACTGGTGAAAGCGAACCTGCGGTTCGTGGTCAGCGTCGCTCGTCAGTATCAGAACTATGGATTGCCTTTACTGGATATGATCAACGAAGGCAATATGGGGCTGATGCGAGCAGCCAAAAAGTTCGACGAAACCCGGGGATATAAATTTATCTCCTATGCGGTCTGGTGGATACGTCAGGCCATCATTCAAGCCATTGCCAACCAATCCAGAACCGTCCGCGTTCCTGTTAACCGCTCCGAAGAACTCCGCCGCATTAAACAAACCTCGAAATACCTCCAGCACGAATTGGGCCGCAAGCCCGAAATTGATGAAATTGCCGAAGAAATGGATACCACCGTCGCAGAGATCAACGAAGCGCTGAGTTCCTTCAGCCATTGTATCTCGCTTGACGTCCCTTTTAATCATGATGATGACCGTAGTCTGCTTGATCTGCTGCCGGACGAAATGCAGGCAGCGCCCGACGAAAGTGCCATGCTGCAATTTTTAAAGTCGGATGTGGGGCAGGTTCTCGGTACGCTTCCGGTACGCGAAGCGGAAGTCATACGGCTGTATTTCGGCGTGGGTAGCGATCGGTCCCATACGTTGGAGGAAATAGGCGTCCGTTTCGGTCTGACTCGCGAACGTATTCGGCAAATAAAAGAACGCGCCTTGCAACGGTTGCGTCATGCTTCACGAAGTGTTAAACTCAGTCCTTATCTCAGAGACGACAATGACTGATGTGTCCTGTATATCCAGGCCGCGTAACGGCATTAACAGAAGACGGATATTATGACAAGTCGTAATGATTCTTTAGGTCACGAAGCGTTTGTATTCTTTATCGGCCTGGTTCTCGGTGCCCTGGCCGGATTGGCTTTCGGTCTCTTGATCGCCCCCCATAGCGGTTCAGTAACCCGTCGGAAAATCATCAGGTCAGCTGGTGAGGCCAAAGATCAGGTAACCGAGGTGATCGATGATCTGGAAGAATCAGGCCGCGGTATTCTGAACGATGTTAAAAAAACAGTCAAATAGCTGTTAATTCAGAATTGGTTATCATATTTCAATAGATTAAACCCCGGCGAGAATCTCCTTCTCGCCGGGGTTTTTTGTTCCATATTCCGGTACGCCGACGTCTGTTAATCGTTCGGGCAAATGCAAGAAAAAGGTTGTATTCATGCCCTGTAGTTTGTACTTTGTATCGGATGTGCAACATCATCAGAGCAGAGAGCAAGTGGCCGGTAGATAGAAAAAGCGAGCAACAAACCTCCGCCTGGCTGTGACCTGCTGTTATGTACACACAGGATCAGATCAAGGATTGATAAATATGTCCCAGGGATTGATAAATATGTTGAGCAGTCTGCTGGCTAAAGTGTTCGGCACCAAACACGACCGGGATGTGGAACGGCTCGGGCCCATGGTTGAAGAGGTGAACGAATGGGCGGAAGAATTCCAGGATCTGACCGATGAACAGTTTCCTGAAAAGACGCAGACATTACGCGCACGCTGGGAAGACGGCGAGGCGCTGGATGATATTCTGCCTGAAGCGTACGGACTCGTTAAAGCCGCCTGTCAACATCTGCTCGGAAGAAAATGGGAGGTACCCGGCCAGGGCGAAATGGCCTGGGATATGGTTCCCTACGACGTACAAATTATCGGGGGTATCGTGCTGCATGAAGGTAAGATTACCGAGATGGCTACAGGAGAAGGTAAAACGCTGGTCGCTCTTTTTCCGCTGTATCTCAATGGTCTGACCGGCCAGGGCGCACATCTGGTGACCCATAATGAATTTCTGGCCGAACGTGACCGGGCATGGATGGGACCGGTTTTTGAATTTCTGGGCTTGACCGTGGATCGACTTATCACCAATGATCCCGACATGCATCGGAAAAAGGCGGGCTATCAGGCGGACATCACCTACGGCACGACCAATGAATTCGGTTTCGATTACCTTCGGGATAATATGAAATGGCGCCTGGACGACCGGGTACAGCGAAGTCACGTGTACGCCATTGTTGATGAGGTAGACTCCATCCTGATCGATGAAGCGCGAACACCCCTCATCATTGCTGGTGAAGTCCGCGAATCGAACAGTGAAAAATATTCGGATTGCATGCCTGACGTGGAAAAACTTGTGCGAGCACAAGCGCGTTTCGCTTCAAAACTCATCGCCGAAGCTGAAGCGGTGTTAAATAATGAAGAAGACGATTATGAAGCCGGTTTCAAGCTTTTACAGGCGCAACGAGGTATGCCGAAAAACAAGAAGTTCATGAAGCTTCTACAAGAGGGTGGTGTCAAGAAACTTATTCAGCAGGTAGAAGCTGATTATATCCGTGATAAACGGATGCCAGAGCTTGATGACCAACTTTACTATACCGTCGATGAGAAAACGCGACATACAGAGATAAATGAAAAAGGCCGTGAACTGCTTTCTCCCGGAGAACAAGAATTGTTTATCATACCGGACCTTGGAGAAGGCATGGTGGAAATCGAAAACGATGAAAGTTCGACGGCCCAGGAAAAAAACGATAAGACGGTCGCCCTTGAAAAACTCTACGCCGAACGCAGTGAGAAAATTCATAATATGAATCAACTGCTCCAGGCCTATGCGATCTATGAGAAGGACAAAGACTATGTTATCGAAGATAACAAAGTCGTCCTGGTAGACACGTTCACCGGTCGTTTGATGTACGGTCGGCGGCTGGCCGAAGGGCTTCATCAGGCGATAGAAGCCAAAGAGGGCGTCAAGATCGAACAGGAAACCCGCACGGTCGCCTCTATTACGATTCAGAATTATTTTCGTATGTATGAAAAACTGGCTGGTATGACCGGAACAGCTGTAACCGAAGCGGGTGAGTTTTTCGAAATATATAAGATGGACGTGGTGGAAATTCCGACCAACCAGCCAATACGCCGTATGGACTACGAGGATGTTATATACCGAACACGACGAGAAAAATATAATACCGCGCTGGATGAAATCGAGGAGATGCACGAACGGAAACGGCCGATTCTAATCGGTACGACCTCAGTAGACGCGTCCGAAACCTTGAGTCGCATGCTCAAACGACGCGGTATAACACACAGTGTCCTTAATGCCAAATTTCACGGGCAGGAAGCCGAGATCATCGCAAAAGCCGGTCAACCCGGCAGGGTGACCATCGCCACCAATATGGCAGGTCGCGGTACGGATATCAAACTCGGCGTCGGCGTCGTCAAATGTGACAAATGCCACCTGAATAACGACGAGCCGATGGATACCCCCACCGCGGAAGGATTGACCGTCCAGGATTGCATGGATGATATGCCCTGCGGCCTACATGTCATCGGAACTGAACGGCACGAAGCACGCCGGATCGACCGGCAGCTTCGTGGCCGGTCAGGCCGTCAGGGGGATCCGGGATCTTCGAGGTTCTATCTGGCACTGGAAGATGATCTGATGCGGCTTTTCGGCTCTGACCGTATTGCCTCTGTCATGGATCGCCTCAAGATACCGGAAGGGGAGGTCATTGAGCATTCGATGGTCTCCAAATCCATCGAGCGTGCACAAAAACGGGTGGAAGCACGGAACTTCGATATGCGTAAACATGTGCTGGAGTATGATAATGTGATGAATCAGCAGCGGGAAGCGGTTTACGACCGGCGTCTACATGCCCTTGAAGGCCACAACCTGCGGGACGACGTCATGGAAATGATCGATAGTGTTACGGATTTAAAAGTCGCGATGTATACCGACCCGAAAAGTTATCCGGAAGATTGGGATCTGGACGGGCTCAGCTCGGACCTGGCCCGTAATTTTCAAGTGGCCGTCCATGTGGCTGAAGAAGGTATGGCGGATTTGAATATCGAATCTTTGACGGAAATGATCCGTGAAAAAATGATAGAATCCTATGGACATAAAGAATCAAAGCTTGCCCCGTCGCCGGATTTGATGCGGGATCTGGAACGGTTTGCTACCCTGCATGTGATCGATAACGCCTGGCAGGAACATTTATATGAGATAGACCGTATGCGTGAGGGGATCGGTCTACGGGCTTATGGTCAACTTGATCCGCTGATTCAGTACAAAAAAGAAGCGTTTACCATGTTTGAAGAGCTGTGGGATCGACTGGATGAAGAAATCGTCAAAACAGTCTTCAGCGCCGAGCTGACGGAGGCGGAGGTGCCGCGTCAGGAGATGCCCACAAACATGCGGACCATTCACCAGGAAGCCACCGCTATGGATGCCATGCCTGAAAGTGATGAAGCCGACGGCGGCCAGGAGCCTAGTGCACGACGCCCTAAACAAAAACCGATAAAAGTAGATAAGAAAGTCGGCCGGAACGACCCCTGTCCCTGTGGCAGCGGGAAGAAATACAAAAAATGCCACGGAGCGGGCGTGGGATAGGAATTGGTTGATTGTCTGCTTGGTTTCAAATAGACAATTAACCAATTTTAAATCAATCTATTACTTCTACTTTCGGGGGGTTGATATACCCGTGATAGGCCTTGGCGACATTGGCATCCCAGGCATCGCCCAGATGGACCATAATGCGGTAGGCGAAATGGAGCCGCTCACCCTGAGGCAGGGTATAAGCACCGGATATATTGGGATCATTTTGAAAAGTACCTGCGCCAAAGGGGTTGGTGCTCATCAACCCATAGTCCCTTACGTGCCAGTAGGTCGGGCTGCGGAATGTATCTGGATGCTCCATGACGGCAATACCGGAACAACGGCCATCGACCGGACCGGAATAGTCACACCAGCACGATCGTTTGCCCCAGCATTCGAATTCCCCGATACCACCGTATCCATTTTCAATCTGGCCGTCGCCGGATGCGTCCATCGTGGAAGCGACCCGTACTGAGAGGAAACCGCCTTCCTTGGTATCTCCAAAATGAGCATCTCCGTTGGCCGCCTCCAGCTCTAAGATCACATCGAAAATTTGAGCCAGGTCATCTCGATTATCATATACCCGAAACTCGCGTGTCTCGTGGAGAAGGACCTCGCCTTCTGCCGTCTCCCAATCGCTATAGGCTCGTAAACGTCCGAGCACCGAACCGCTTTCCAGCAGGTCAAAAGATCGGTGAACAGTACGACCGTGACCTTCCAACTCATCCCAGTTGTTCGTACCGTTTACCTCGCCATATGAAGTCCACAGCGACCTGTGATGTTCGTGATCTGTCGTCTCACCGGGCTTTTCTCCCACATTGGCGCGTGTTACGCAAGAACGGTACGGATCATTCACCGGATAACAGTAAGGACGAGCGAGTTCCGAACTATAATGATAGGCCGTAAACAACCGGTTTACGATAGCAATATCGACCCGGTTATCCGGTGTGTCTTTGACCGTTACCCCCTGCAGGGTATTATCCCAGGTCACCTTGGGATTAACTACATATTCCCGTATTTCATTTTGCGCCAGATATTCGATAACCCAATGAAGGCAGGTCGTTCCGTTCTCAGAGACACACTGTCCAGGCATGGTGCGGCCGGAAATAATATCTGTAATCCCGACGTTCGTACCTGCCGGTAGATCTACAGGTACACTGACGGGGCAGGCATGTCTGACATGTGGACCGGCGGTTACCAGAAGCCGCAGGGTAGGCATACGACGCCCTCCTAATCCTCACCGATTTGACCAACATCAAGATCAAGGTCTTCTCTGCGCTGAATCTTGGCAATCTTACCGTCCTCGACCCAAACAATACGATCCGAGACATCCAGCATTTTCAAATCATGCGTAGCGGAAATGATCGTCACCTCTTTTTCCGTATTCAGTCGCCTTAACAGCTCAATAATTTCACGGCCGGTCTGGCGGTCCAGGTTTCCTGTCGGTTCATCCGCCAGGACAATGGCTGGATCATTGGCCAGCGCACGAGCGACGGCCACGCGTTGCTGCTGCCCACCGGACAGTTCCAACGGCCTGTGCTGAACCCGGTCCCCCAGGCCTACCGTCTCCAATAGATCAACGCCTTTATCTATGGATTCATCTGTTGACAACCCGGCAAAAATCATTGGCAGGGTTACGTTTTCCAGTGCCGTCATCACCGGGATCAGATTAAACGTCTGGAAGATATACCCAATTTTTCTACAACGCAGCCAGGCCAACTCGTACGCGTCCAGTTGAGCAACATCCACCTCATCGATATATACTTTGCCTGACGTCGGTTTATCCAGAGCACCGATCATATTGAATAAGGTTGATTTCCCTGAACCAGATGGGCCCATAATAGATACGTATTCGCTCCGTTTAATTTCGAGATCAATCCCCTTGAGCGCTTCCAACTCCAGTTTACCCATTTTATACACCCGTCTCACACCGCGGGTACGGACGATATTTTGAACATCTATATCCTGCGGCTCCGTGGTAACGGCTTGTTCTTCCGACATGCACAACCCCCTTCTCATATAGGTATGCGCAATTTGCACATATTATTTTCCAGAATATGGAACTTGAGACTGATCATTACACTTCTGTTCGCATGGCATCGGCAGGCAACATTTTTGCTGCCTGCTGTGCAGGATAAAGCGCACCGACAATAGAAAGGAAAAGCCCAGCACCCAACGAGTATAATCCAAACTTCAAAACACTCATTACCGGAAATACGGAAAGCGGCTCCATCCCATACGACGACATCATAGATACGGTCATAAAGAGGCATCCTAAAATGACACCGCCCAGTGAACCGACCAACCCCTGGAATGCGGACTCCAGTAAAAACAACTCGATAATAAATATATCCAACGCCCCCAGACATTTCATCGTACCGATCTCCCGAAACCTCTCGGTAACCGACATCAGCATGGCATTGGTAATTCCAACCACACAAACAAGCAAAGACAACGTCACCAGCCATATCTGTTGTGTTTCGGCCTCTGCGTCCGTCCCTTTTTGCTCCAGCAATGCCCTGACCTGCGAACTACCGCCGTCCAGCATCGCTTTATTAAGGGCTGAAGATGTCAAAATAGACATCAAAAAAGCAATGCCGAAAAAGATTCCGCCAATGGTAATCAACGATCGCCAGAATCTGATTTTCAAGCTGCGAAAAGCAATTTCAATGGCTTTCGACAACGGCAGAGAAATTTGCCTTTGGCTCGGTTCGGCTGTTGCCGAATGGGTGGTCATATACGCTTCTCCTTATTTTTTATTACGTGCGACACAGCCAGGCCAATCAGCCCTTTTTCCATCAGTTGTTTAAGATAGGTCAACGTCGACACTTCCGCCTCCTTGCGTTCCAATTTATATCGTTCTCGAACGGTGGTAATGACATGATCCACCGTATTCCGACCATCGCACAGCGACCATAGCCATGAACCGATCTCGTCCAGTACCACGGTCCGTTTTGATGGGACATAAAATACTCTGGACACGAGATTAAGCCACCAGGTCCTGCGACGCGGGATGGCCAGCACCACTTCGCCGTCCGTATTCTCTTCCCATTTTAACCGGCTATTACGTATCGGTTTGGATCGTAATAACTCTCTACGCGGCAATGATGGTGATTTCTTACGGAAGAACGCCATGGATAGAACACCTTTATCATTAGCAGATAAGCAAATAGACTCGTACGCTGATTTGCTCATCGTAAAGCAACTGATGCAGTCCGGCGGGGACCATTCCTTTGCTCATTTGCTTCAATGACACACGACTGATTGCGCGAACTCCAGTAACATCTCAGGCTGAGCGCCCTCGCCCATACGACGAAGCGTAAACAGTTTGTTTCCATCTGTGCAGTGCCAACTGCAACTATCAAAAGGTCGTCTGCGTGGTCTGCGCCATGGCACCCAGACCAGCCTTTTATGAACGGTTTCAGGATCAACGGTTGTTCCAGACGCCTGAACCCCTGGATGACGCAACCGTTCTTCAGAAAGAGGGTCCAGGGTTTCAATTTCGTGACCATAGGTATCCTGAAACCACTCCTCAAACGACCGACCTTTCAGATGCATCTCAGCCAGGCTTAGCCGTTCCAGCTCTATCTCCGACGATTTATCCGTAAAGTTCAGCTTAATCTGACCGGTTAAGAATGAATGACTTTTGAGGGCGCATGTGACGGGTATCTCGAACTTCATCCCATACACAGCCCAGACAACCGTATCCCCCACGGGGTGATCCTGGAGCGTATTCAAAATCTTGGTTGCCAACGTCATTGTAGACTCACCGGCCCGACCAAGAATTTGCAAAAAAACGATGCGGGAACAGACTTCACAGCGCCAGAGAATCCCGTAAGCCTGAATGGGTTCATCACCATCTATCCGCCAATGAAACCCTTCTACCGCTCGATTTTCCAGGAGACGATTATCTTTGATGAGGTTTAGATCCCGCCGAACTTTGATCGGCGGCGCTTTTTTTCGTCCTTTCTTCGTCAGGTTCTTCAGATATCTTTCTACTACTTTATCAATCGGTTCCTGTCCACGTGCTGGCTCCCATCGCAACTCGATACGCGGCATTTCCGCATCATCAAGTCGAAGATATCCGGTCGATGCATCTCCGCTAACTGCGCCGATACCCCAATCTTCAGGCATCTCCAGATATAAATGATGCCAACCAACCGCCGTCCATCTTGATGAGCCTCGCTTCATATACCCGTACCACGACTACGCTGATAGGCATTCATTTTTGAGATACTTGAAGGCTTCAATGGTGATCCGGACGATGGGACCGAGGGACGTTCAACCAATCGGAGAAAATCCCAGGTATAATGAATGCCAGATCCGATAATGCATAACAACGCCGCCCATAAACACCATTGACCATAAGGTTGAAATTCCAACGTGTAAAGGAGTAACATACAAGAGGTCACCAAAGTGGTCACTTTACCCGTTACATTCGAAGGCACAACAATGTGGTAAGGTTTAAAATATAAATAGATACCCACAACGACAATAGCAATATCCCGAAAAATAATCAGTGAAGCCATCCATACAGGAAAATCTCGAAAAATAACCAGGAAAATGGCCAGACAGCCTATCAAAACCTTGTCGGCCAGAGGGTCAAGGATCAGTCCCCACCGGCTTCCCCATCGAAAACGCCGGGCAAGATAACCGTCGATCGCATCGGTTAAAAAAGCACCTCCGAGTAACGCCAGCGCCAGATAATCAAAGGCGTGTTTAAAACTCCAGTAGATCAAAGGAATAGCAAGAATACGCGCTATAGATACCAGGTTAGCCGGCGTCCAGAATACGTCTGCTGTTTTTCGATGTCCGGTGACCGTATCGAAAGTTGGCATTAAAACCTCTATGGAAATAAGTCCTGCCTTTTTTGGTCGCTACACGGCACGCGACGACGCCCAGAACGACACAACACCATTTTTACACCAGGGTGCGACGTAATATTTCCCGGGCGTGGGTCACAGCCATATCATCAACCGTCTCTCCTGCAAGCATACGGGCTATTTCCTGCACCCGGCCATCTTGGTCGAGATGGTTGATCTGAGTAACCGTCCGCCCTCGGGATGACTCTTTATGAACCGTGAAATGGGTGTGTCCCCAACAGGCCACCTGATGTAGATGGGTGATACATAAGACCTGATGCGATTGGGAAAGCAGCTTGAGCTTTTGTCCTATAGATTCGGCAATTCGGCCCCCAATCCCCAGGTCTACTTCATCGAAAACAAGGGTGCGGACCTGATCCGATTCAGCCAGAATCACCTTGAGAGCAAGCATCACACGGGATATTTCACCGCCTGAGGCGATGTGGACCAACGGCTTGAGTTCCTCCCCCTGATTGGGTGAAATCAAGAATTCTACATGGTCCATACCAGAAGCATCTGCCTGATATGATTTTCCCTCGATAACGATAGGCCCATCTGCAACCTCGTGCCATCCGATATGTACCTGAAAACGAGTTTTATTCATGCCCAGTTCAGTCAGTTCCTTTACCACTCGTGTTTCCATCCTGGATGCTGTTTTTTTCCGAGCCGTCGATAGTTTTTCCCCTTTCGCCGTGAGATTTTTTCGAGCCTGTTCCAGGGCCTCTTCCAGTTCGGCCCGGTGTTCGTCCGCTGTCTCCAGTCGATTAATCTCATCGGCCATACGATCCCGATAGACGCACACCTCTTTGAGGGTGCCGCCATATTTTCTTTTGAGCATTTTTAACTGTTCAAGCCGTGCCTGCACTTCGTCCAGACGAACCGGGTCGAATTCTATTCTATCTCGATACTGTTGTAGAAAAACGACGACATCATCCAGATAGTAGCGTGCCGACCGGGCATTGGAAACCGGTTCACTCAAAGAAACGTCAATCCGTTCGATATCCTCCAGTGAACGAATAATCTGAATAAGCTGATCAATGACCGCATCTTCCCGTTGCGACAACGCTTCATAAGCGGTGGAAGCTACCTGAATCAATTGTTCGGCATGTTCCAGAACCGCGAGTTCCTTCTCCAGCTCGTCCTCCTCACCAGGATAGACATCCGCCTTCTCCAATTCTTCTAACTGAAACTGATACAGCTCACGACGTTCCCGGGTAGCCAGATTTTCCTCATCAAGTTGTTTCAGAGCCCGTGCCGCTCCGGAAAAATGCCGAAAGGCATGAGCGACCTGTTCTTTCAGCCGTTTGATATCACCGAAACCGTCCAGAAAGTTAATGTGTGTACGCTGATCCAGCAAAGACTGGTGATCATGCTGGCCATGTAGATCAACCAGGAACTCCCCCAGACGTTTTAAAACAGTCACGGTAACCGGATGCCCATTGACTGTACAGCGACTTCTACCATCCCGAGTCACATCACGTCGAATGATCAAGGTTCGGTCATCAATTTCAATATCTAAATCTTCCGGCAGTGGAATCATGGGCTCATCCGATTTCCATTCAAAAAGCCCTTCAACTGTGGCCGAATCCATACCGGACCGGATAGCGTCCTTCGTTGCCCGACTGCCGAGAATCAACCCCAGGGCCCCTATTAAGATCGATTTACCGGACCCGGTTTCGCCGGTCAGTATATTGAGCCCTGATGAAAACTCGATATTGACCTCGTCGAGTAGGGCATAATTCTGTACTATAAGATTCGTAAGCATAAGAGTAGATGCAAAAAAAGGACATGAAATACAAGTCGATGCGCCCTGCCTGCTACTTTTTATCTTTTATCGTGAACCCTGTATCGTGAACCCTGTATTCTGTATCGAGACGATCATCCGGATCTTTCATCTCTCTCCCCATTTCAACTTGGTTCGCAGCACATCATAAAACGACCGCCCGGGATATCGAATCAGTTTGATGGTATACGGCGCTCGCCAGAGTTCGATACAATCGCCGGGTTGAATTAACACACTTTCCTGACCATCGATCGTAAACATCAGATCCGGATGATCGGCCCGGACTTCAAGAGCCACCCGATCATGAGAAGACAGCACCATGGCCCGATTGGACAAGCTATGCGGGCAAATCGGCGATAGGATCATCGCCTCCAGTTCAGGCACGACAATCGGACCGCCGGAAGCCAGTGAATAGGCTGTAGACCCGGTAGGCGTTGAAATAATCAACCCGTCGCCAATAACAGTGTTGACATATTCCCCGTTGACCAGGATGGTCATCTCAATCACTCGGCAAATGGCACCTTTATCGATGACGATGTCATTGAGTGCCGAATAGATCTTTCCAACATCGCCAACGGATTCCCCGCCGCCATTGACATGGGCTTGAAGCACCAGACGTGTATCCAGAAAATATGCCCCTTGGACAATATGGTCAAGGGCAACTATCAATTCATCCGGCGTCGTCTGCATCATAAATCCCAGCGTACCTGTATTGACGCCGAGGACAGGGATGTCGGATCCACCGACCAACCGTGCTGTTTTAAGTAACGTGCCGTCACCACCGATGGCGATTACCCAGTCAACCTCTTTAACGACCATGGTCTCCGATTCGACAACACGGCAGTGATCTCGTAAACGATCATCATCGATTAACTCGGCCAGACTGCCGGTTAATGACGGTTTCATGACTTTTTCTTCCAACCACTGCAGCAGCCAGGGAATCAAACTCTGAATGATCGGTTTACCAGGATTAGCAATAATGCCGACACGTTCCATTAAAATGACCGTCCAATGAGATACTCTGCCCAGTTGATCAAATATTGTTTGTATGGCGATACCGGTAGGACATCCAGATTATCCATCACCGTAGCGATACGTTGCTCAGCTAATACTCTGGCATACTCAACGCCTCCCAGAGAAATCATCAAATGTTTTACGCGCTGGACTTTATCATCAGATGCCTCCGGATTTCCAACGACCTCCAACATCAGTTGCTTTTCAACACATGTCGCCATTTGAAAAGCATGACATAAAATGACGGTCCGTTTTCCTTCACGAATATCGGAACCGACCGGCTTACCTAAGGTAGCTTCATCACCGATTAAGCCCAGAATGTCGTCCTGAAGTTGAAATGCCGTTCCGCAGCCACCGGTGAAATCGGCGATGGCCTTAACCTTAGGATGTTTCGGGTTGGCTATATTCAGACCAATCATAGCCCCTGCCATACCGGCGAACTGATAGAGCGCCCCGGTTTTTCTCCAGAGCATATCGAAAACAACTTCCTCACTCATCGTATCAATAGATGCCTTGGTATATTGAATATCCAGTGTCTGTCCACCGACCAGGGCCAACAGGACCTCTGTTTCCAGATATTGAATCAACCACAGGACGACCTCTGCGTTATCAGAGGACCGGTCATACAGTTCAGACAGGAGAGAAACAGCCCAACCATGCTGCACCTCTCCGGTCATCATACCTATAGACATACCGTAATGTTGTGCTTCAGACTCGGTGTATCCAGGACGTTCCAGGGCACGGCGACGAAATTCTTCATGTACCGTCGGCTGCCCCCGGCGCAACGGATCACGATCCATAATATCGTCATGTACCAGGGTCCATGTATGAAATAATTCCACGGCCACGGCTGCCGGGGTAGCGAGTCGTTCGTCCCCTCCAACGGCGCCGCAGGCGAAATACAATACACAGGGTCGAAGTACTTTTCCTCCTGCCATGACGTAACTGTAGACCGCATCATGGATATCTTCGGGCACAAATAAGGGCTTACGCCGATCCTGTGCCAGATAATCAAGCATCCAGGTTTTTCGTTCCGCCAGGGCGTCGAAAAACTGTTGCTGTTGTTCAGAATACATGGGCACACGCTTCCGTTACGCATCCTGACCATTATTCGGGTCTGACGAAGAAAACGGTTCCAGAATAAATTTACCATCTTCGATACGTACCAGCTTTTGAATACATGCTTCAGCATCGTTCAACTGCCGTGTACAGGTTTGAGAAAGGATCACGCCTTCTTGAAACAGGGACAACGATTCATCCAGCGTCAACTCTCCTCGTTCCATAAAGACAACAATTTCTTCCAGACGTTCAAGCGCTTTTTCAAAGGTCTTTTGAGGTTCTTCACTCATTATAAAGCCTTCCGGATCAGCAAATTGGATGAGCAGGTGTATGAAGGGACAAAATTCATTTGACCCTGATAAAATCAATCATCAAACAGATTGAGCCGAACAACATCTTTGTCCTTCTCTATTTTCTTTTTATCCCTTGGTGTAGACGAAGGGGCTGTTTTTTTTCGTGTGTGTTCTACCCGGCAGATCACTTCGCCCTTATGAAAATGAACATCCATACGGTCGCCTATTTTTAAACGAGCGGCGTCCTGAATAATTTGTCCATCCGGTGTACGACACACGGCGTAACCACGCCCCAGCACGGCGAGTGGGCTGAGGGCTTGCAACTGTCCTGCCAGGCTACCGAGACGTTGGGTCCGATTTTCGCGCAGGTGTTTATATTGATCGGTCATGCGATGGGATAAATCGTCTATCTGTTGGGCATACTGTCTGATCGAATTCAGGGGTTGTCGAAACCCATAACTGGACAGGATGGACTCCAGTTGTTGCCGTCTGCGGGTTACTCCGGTCGTCAAGGCGCTGTGGGTGCGGGTGAATGCACCGGCAACACGGCCAAGCAATTCCTGTCTATCCCGGACGACCAGTTCAGCCGCTCCCGAAGGGGTTGGCGCACGTAAGTCGGCTGCAAAATCAGAGAGCGTGAAATCAACCTCATGTCCAACAGCAGATATAATCGGGATATTGGATTTATATATAGCACGAACTACAGGTTCTTCATTGAAGGTCCAGAGGTCTTCCATGGAACCGCCGCCACGACCGACGATCAGGACATCAACCCCACCAAATATATTCATCTCGTCGATGGCTGTCGCGATTTCATTTGCAGCACCTTCGCCCTGTACAGGTACAGACCTTAGAATGATCGTCACCCAGGGCGCCCGGCGATGCAGCACCTGAATGATATCTCTAACCGCAGCGCCTGTAGCGGAGGTAACTACCCCCACACAATCGGGATATGCCGGCAACGGTTGTTTATTACCCTCATCAAATAGGCCCTCTTCAGCAAGTCGGGTTTTCAACTGTTCGAAGGCTGCTTGCAACGCCCCTGCGCCCACCGGCTTCAAGCGTTTTGCTACAAGCTGATATTGACCCTGATTCTCGTATACCGTAAGTGCGCCCTGGGCGACCACCTCCATACCATCTTCAGGCTGGAAGGTCAGTCCCTTGGTGGAAGATCGCCACATAACGCAGCGCAACTGACTGCGAGTATCTTTAAGTGAAAAATACATGTGCCCGGAAGTATGGTGCTTGAAATTGGAGATCTCCCCGGATATGGAAATCCGGGGAAACGTATCCTCAAGGAGGGCTTTAATACCCGTCGTTACATCGGACACAGTATATATGTCGGACTCGGCCGTCATATCATTTATCCTGTATGATATACGGTTCTAAGAGGGTGTACGGAAAGTTCATCCTGACGGCGAACGGCTGCAAAAGGCGCTCTCTGCGTTGTGCTGCATCGCCATTTCATAGAAATCCCTGCTTCGCGCGCCTTGAAATCGTCTTTTTCGCTCGTTCTTTGGTCAACGGAGCAACTTCCCGTACACCCTCTAAGGTTATTTTGCATATTCGACAGCACGAGTTTCCCTGATGACCGTGACTTTAATCTGTCCAGGGTATTCCATCTCGACTTGAATCTTCCTGGCGATATCGGTGGCCAGTTGAACGGCGCGTAGATCATCAACCTGCTCATGATCTATGATTACCCGCACTTCCTGGCCGGCTTTGACCACATACGCTTTGGATACCCCTTCAAACGATTCGACCAGTTGTTCCAAGTTCCTGAGCCGATGAACAAACTTTTCCAGAGGCACCCTTGAGGCGCCGGGTCTGGAAACAGACAGGACGTCCGCTGCTCTTATAAGGGCCGTAATCGGGTTGGCTGTATCCAGATTATCGTGATGCATACCGATACATTCTAATACTTCGGGCGGTTCTCCATATTTTTCGGCCAGTTCACGTCCCAGTTCCGTATGTGTTCCGTCCGGGCCGCTATCAGCGGCTTTACCGATATCATGGAGTAGACCACAACGTTTGGCCAGGAGAACGTCCATTTCCAGTTCTTCCGCCATCAGGCCGGCCAGTTCGGCGACTTCACGACTATGATGCAGCGCATTCTGGCCGCATGTCATACGATATTTTAGCCGGCCAAGCAGGGTAGCCAGTTCTGGACGAACCCCGTGGATACCCAATTCGAATAACATCTGGTTTCCCGTCTCCAGAATCAGATCTTCCATTTCCTCCTGTGCCTTGGATACGACCTGTTCGATGAAGCCCGGGTGAATACGGCCATCATGGATTAATTTTTCCAGTGAGATTTTAGCGATTTCACGTCGGGTGGGGTCAAAACCGGATAAGACAACCGCTCTGGGGGTATCGTCAACAATCACATCAATCCCTGTCGCCATTTCAAAAGCACGAATGTTGCGGCCCTCCCGGCCGATGATACGCCCTTTCATCTCATCGTCCGGCAGAGCAACGACAGAGACGGTGGATTCCACGACATGATCCAGAGCAAACCTCTGAATGGCCTGGGATATAATTTCTCTACCCTCGTGCTCTGCATTCTGTCTGGCTTCTTCAAAGATATTACGCGCTTGCTGCGCAGCCTCTTCACAAATCCGACTCTCGACATTTTCCAGCAACATCTGTTTGGCTTCGTCCGCCGTCATACCTGCCAAATGTTCCAACTGATCGTCTTGTTGCTTGACGAGTTGTTCTAATCTTTCGTTTTTTTCCGATAGCGCTGTTTCCTGCGCACGAATCAATTGCTCTTGCTTTTGAATTTCTCGTTCCCGTTTGGCAACGTAGTCCGCCTTGCGATCCAGATTTTGTTCTTTAGAAACATTCCGGTTTTCGGTACGTTGGGATTCCTGACGAAAGGTGTTACTCTCACGATCAAAATCCGCTTTAGCTCGATACAATTCGTCCTGCATCTCTATTTCTGCTGTCTTTTTTAATGTCTCTGCTTGGTCTGCCGCCTCTGTTAAGATGCTCTCTGCCAACCGCTCCGCGTTATCAACCTTTCTCTGTTCGACACGCTTTCGGATAAACCAACCGACGAGAAACATAATCAGGGCAACGCCAGCAACGATACTGATTGTTACATCCATGATGGCAGCCACCTTCTATGAGTATATGCTTGAAGTCCATCATACCCCACTCCCGGTCGATTTCGTATTCAATTTCATCATACGATCTATTCCTTATGGTATGACACTTGGGAAGCAGGGTGATCCAGAACCTGGTCCACACGTTGGATCAAAGCTATGATTTTATCATCCAGGCTGGATATCGATTTTTCTTGCTCATCCCGTCCTTCCCGTTCCTTATGTAACTCATCGGCAATCGTGATAGCCGTCAGAATTGCAACACTCGCAAGGGATCGTGTAGCAGTGCTGCCAGGAATTTCACGCATACGCCGGTCAACGTACGCGGCTATTTTCTGAATATAATCAGGATCTTCTTCTGCATGGATGGGATACTCCGTGTCAAAAATATGGACCCGAACCGTATTTTTCTCCTGGCTCATATACGATCACCTGGATAAACTGGCACCCTTCGGATGCTAGTGGATGTTATAGACGGCTGGAACGGGATACGTTTCACTGCACCACATCAAGACGCGAAAGCATGGATTCCACGCGGGTCTTGATGTCATCTTGTTTGTTGCGCAATTCTCCATTCTCACGTTCCAATTCTTCCAACCGTTCTTGCTTGGAAGGGATTTGTTCAAAACTTAGACGCATTTCCTGCATCTGGGTTTCCAACTGCTGATTTTTATCCTTCAACTGCGAGTTCTCATCTTTCAAACGCTGAATCAGATCGATCATCGTCTCGATGCGATCGTGCAACTGATCCAAGGTTTGGATTTGCATAAATAACCTCCGGTAACTTCAAAACATAACATGCAAAAAAACAGCATGAAGTCGTGGATAGCAGACGTATGAAAAATCAATAGTGGAAGATGATAGTGAATGAATCTATCGCCTTACTATACTTCTTACGAGCGAAGCTCCGCCTGATACTGTTTCATCAGACGATGGAGCACCTGGTCTTGAAGAGAGGAGACCTCGTTGTCCGTCAAAGTCTGTTCGTCGGAGCGAAACCGCAGGGCATAAGCCATGCTTTTCTTTCCAGCGGCGACCTGCTCACCGCGATAAATGTCGAACAGATCAACGGATTCAAGCAACTCACCACAACAGGCTTGAATCTCTGAGACAATCATCTGATGTGTTACATCTTCTGTAACCACCACAGCAAGATCTCTCTCAACAGCCGGGTATTTCGGCCGGACCTGGTACGTATTCCGGTTCGGCGTTGTGTTAAAAAGAACGGTACAATCAAGTCGGCACATCCACACAGGTTCCCGAATATCATAATGATCCAGAACCTTCTGCGATACAGCGCCACAGACACCAATAGGTGTCTTGTTCACTAATAATGTACCGGATTGATTCGTATCGAATAACGTCCCTGCATCATCATACGGTACGGTTTCAACCTTGTCAAGAGCGAACCGGTCCAGCACCACCTCAGCCATGCCCTTGATGTCGAAAAAATCAAGCCCTTCTGACGCTACATCCCAATGTGGACCGTTACGTTTGCCTGTCACCATCATGCATACATGGACCGGTTCATCCGGCAGACCTTTCTGTTTATCCCAGAACACCCGACCTACTTCAAAGATACGTATATTCTGCACTTTTCTGTTACTGTTCCACTGTACGACACTTAACATCGAGGCAGCCAGGCTTGTACGCATGGCCGAAAGATCCGGACTTAACGGATTATCAAGCATAACAGACCGGCGCACTGGTTCAATGAGTGTATTCTTACAAGGATGCACAAAACTGTGGGTGACGACCTCAATGAATCCGTAGCCGACCAGCGTATCTCTCAGCCGGCGTTGGACATCCATCTCCCAGCATTTCTGTCTGTCTCCTTGTACATGGGAGGCATCCGAGTTTTCATCCAGAGCAGGGAGGGTAGGGTGGGACACCACCGGCTCTATTTTATCGTAACCGTACATACGGGCGATTTCTTCGATCAAATCCACTTCACGCGATATGTCTCTTCGAAAAGAGGGACAACGCACTTCAAGGGCCACATCTACCCGAATGTCAAATCCGAGGGCTTCGAGAAAATCTTTGATTTCATCCTGATGGATGGCCGTACCCAGTATCTGGTTAACTCGTTCTGTTCGTAGTTTGATGGGTTTGACCGGGGATGCCGGCGTGCGCACATCTATCATGCCGGTCGCGATGATCCCCTCCCCCAATTCTGCGATAAGCTGTGCAGCGCGGCTTACCGCATAGCCCTGAAGCTCCGGGTCCATAACACGTTCGAAACGCCGTGAGGCGTCCGTTTGCAGTTGAAGCAGCTTTGAACCACGGCGAACGCGCACCGCATCGAAACAGGCGCCTTCCAGAAATATATTGGTGGTCTGGTCGGTGATTTCGGTATTCTGTCCGCCCATAACGCCGGCCACACCGATGCTGCGCTCATGGTCGGTAATCATAAGGATCTTGCTGTTGAGTGTCCTGGCCTGGTCATCTAATGTCGTAAACGGTTCGTCTTCTTCGGCCCGGCGGACGATAATACCATGGCCGGCCAACGTGTCCAGATCGTAAGCGTGTAAAGGTTGACCAAGCTCGAGCATGACATAGTTCGTCACGTCTACTATGTTGTTGATCGATCGAAGACCGGCCGCTTCAAGACGCTGCGTCATCCAGGCGGGTGAAGGGGCTTTTTTAACCCCTTTGATGACACGGCCTACAAAACGCGGACAATCGTCGGGGGTGTTTACCACGACAGAAGCTTCTTCATCAATCGGCGGCCCGATCTCCTGCACCCTACCTGAAGGCATTCTGAGCTCACCACGCGTTATAGCTGTAATTTCACGCGCTATGCCTGCAATGGCGAGACAATCGGGGCGATTGGCGCCGACATCGACGCTAAGCACTGTTTCCGGGTCTCCCAGTACGGTCTTCAACGGTTGCCCTACCGGCGCATCGTGATCAAGAATCATAATACCGTCTTGCTCATCGGACAAATTCAGTTCGGCTTCCGAACAGATCATGCCATTGGACTCGATACCACGAATTCTGGCCTTTTTGATCGTCATCCCCCCGGGCAGCCTGGCGCCTACCAGCGCTACGGGCACACGCTGACCTGCCGCCACATTCGGCGCCCCACAAACGATCTCCAGCGTTTCCGACCCTATGTCAACCGTACACAGCGACAAACGGTCTGCATTGGGGTGCCTTTCCGCTGTCATGACAGAGCCGATGACCATGTTTTCATACTCACCGCCTATAACGTCAACCGCATCTATCTCCAGGCCGGCAAGAGTCAGCCGCTCCGTTAATTCCTTTACTGGCCAGGGGATATGGCAATATTCCCGCAGCCAGGATAACGGGGCTTTAATAACCATAGTGGAATAGAACTCCTCATGGAATACAGCAAGTGGACAGGTGGGCATATCAAAATAATTGCCTACCTGCCCACCGGCCTACTTGCCGCTCTTCACTGTCCTAACAATCTCAAGTCGTTTTCCAGGAACATATGTATACTGTCGATTCCGTATTTAAACATGGCCAGTCGATCTAATCCCATACCGAAGGCGTAACCGGTATATACTTCCGGGTCATAATCTACAAATCCAAAAACGGCTGGATCGACCATCCCTGCGCCCGATATCTCCAACCAGCCGGTGTTTTTACAAATTTTACATCCGCGGCTGCTGCAGGCCACACAAGAGAAATCGTATTGTACGCTGGGTTCGGTAAACGGAAAAAAATCCGGACTGAAGCGAACCTGTACGTTCTTTCCAAAGAGACGACGGGCAAAGTAGGTCATATCCCCTTTTAAATGTGCCATGGTCACGCCTTTATCGACATATAACCCCTCACATTGATGAAAGGTAAACGCGTGGGACGCATCGGGGTTTTCATGACGATACGTGCGACCCGGTGCGATAACCCGCACTGGCGGCTGCTGTTTTTCCATGGTACGAATTTGAACGGGTGAGGTGTGTGTCCTCAGTACAATGTCGTCCCCGATATGGAAGGTATCCTGTGTATCACGCGCCGGATGATCTGAAGGGAAGTTGAGCGCCTCAAAATTGTAGTAGTCCAGTTCTACTTCCGGTCCATCCACCACGCCGAAACCCATCTCATGAAAGATTTCGGTCACCTCTTCACGGATTAAAGTCAGCGGATGTTTCTGGCCGAACGGCGGTCGACGTCCGGGCAACGTGTAGTCTATTGAGGCCTTTGGCCTTGTCCCGAGGGGCGCAAGAGCCTCTCGACGTGCCTTTAACGATTCTGTGATGGCCTGCTTGGCTTTGTTTACCTGCTGACCTATCCGAGGTCGGTCTTGGGGGGCAGCTTGTCCTACAGAACGCAAAACCTGGGTCAACAGGCCGTTTTTCCCCATATATTTGACACGGATTTCTTCCAGTGTCCCGGCATCTGCCGTCTGATCAATTTCTTCCAGCGCGTTTTGCTCAATGGTTTCTGCTCGTTCTATCATAAAACCTGTTCCTTCAGCCCCATAAATAACGAAACGGAAAACATTCATGAAACTTGTGGGCGTACCTATCCATTCAAGCAGGAATAGATACCGGTCCTGACCTATGCTCAGCAGGGTGAAGACCGGTTACACCGAAGTTTCTGCTTTCCGCGGCGTAAAACGTGTTATGACGATGGTGACTTCACTGTTTCGGCGACTGCGGCAAAAGCCGTCGGGTCGTTAATGGCGAGTTCTGCAAGTGCTTTTCGATCTATCTCTATATTGGCCAATTTCATCCCATGAATAAGCTTGCCATAGGTCAGTCCGTTCAGCCGGGCGGCTGCGTTAATACGGGTAATCCACAACCGGCGGAAATCCCGTCTACGTTGACGCCGATCCCTGTAGGCATAAGCTAAGCTTCTGTTGACGGCTTCCTGCGCCGTTCTGAAGAGGCGATTTCTTCGCCCCCAGAACCCCCGGGCCAATTTAATTATCTTTTTGCGCCGTCTGCGTGAAGCAACGGCATTTGTTGCGCGTGGCATGTTTTGTTTCCTCTTGTTCGGTTATTTGCTGCCTTGCCGCTATCGGCAAGGGACTCCATCACTAATACGGCATCATGCGTTTCAGACGCGGCGTATCCGCTTTGCTGACCATGGTGGTGCCACGAAGGCCTCGTCTGCGCTTACCGGATTTGCTTAATTTCAAATGCGTGGCATGCGAATGACCGCGTTTAAATTTACCGGAGGCCGTTTTCTTAAATCGCTTGGCCGCGGCCTTTAAAGTCTTAATCTTCGGCATTTTCAACTCCTCAATAATTTATTTCGGCATTAAAACCATGGACATACTTCGTCCTTCCACCCTGGGCCTTTGCTCAATGGTCCCTGCATCTTCCAACAGTGCAGCCATCAAGTCCAGCTTTTGCTGTCCCAGTTCTATATGCGCCATCTCACGACCCCGATACCGTACGACCACTTTAACCTTATTCCCTTGCTTCAAAAATCCACGGGCCTGGTCGGCCCTGTATTCGAGGTCATGATCGCTGATCTTGGGCGTTTTGAATCGTATTTCCTTAAGCTGCGTCACATGCTGCTTTTTACGTGATTCTTTTATCCGTTTACTCTGTTCGTATTTATACTTGCCAAAATCCATAATTTTACAGACCGGCGGTCGGGCATCCGGCGACACTTCCACCAGGTCGAGATCTGCCTCTTCAGCCACACGTAAGGCTTCCTTGGTCTCCATAATCCCCATCTGATTACCATCTGAGATTACGCGCACCTGTGGCACACGAATTTGATTGTTGATTCTGGCTGGTTTCTTTTGAATGAGTAATCACCTCCCGGTCCATAAGGCCGATGGCTCAGTGTGTAGACATTCCTTGCTTGACATCCGCGTCTATACTTTGAATAAATCCGTTTACCGTCATGCTTCCCAGATCACCCTGTCCATGCCGCCGGACAGATACCCCTCCTGATTCCATCTCCCGGGCGCCGGCTACAGCCATAAAAGGGATTTTCATTGTTTCGGCTTCCCGGATTTTATAACCGACTTTTTCATTACGAACATCTGTTTCGACTCGATATCCGGCCTGAGACAGCTGTTCGACTATCTGATTCACGTAATCGGTTTGATGTTCCGATATCCCAATCACGATGACCTGAACCGGTGCCAACCATGTTGGAAAATCACCTGCACAATGCTCGATATAAACGCCGAGAAACCGTTCCAGGCTGCCGAGCATAGCGCGGTGGATCATTGCCGGTCGTGCGGGCTTACCGGATTCCGTAATATATTCCAACTTGAACTGCTCGGGCATGTTGAAGTCCAGTTGACAGGTTCCCAACTGCCAGGGTCGCTTCAGGGCGTCATTGACAATAAAGTCGACTTTAGGGCCATAGAAAGCGCCTTCACCCGGGACCACTGTATATTCAATCTCCAGCGCATGCAGCACATTGGCCAGTGTTTCTTCCGCCCGATCCCATACCTCATCCGTTCCGGCACGGTGGTCCGGCCGGGTGGACAACAAAATATCTATATCATCAAATCCAAGCATGGTATAGGTGTCTTTCAGCATCTTCATGAAATTTTTAATCTCATCCTGTATTTGATCCGGACGACAGAAGATGTGCGCATCATCCTGAGAAAATGAGCGTACCCGCGTCAATCCAGCCGTCACGCCGGACCGCTCATGTCGATGCAGACGAGCAAAATCCGCGTACCGAACCGGCAGATCACGATAAGAATGATGATTAGCCGCATACATCAGGCAATGACTCGGACAGTTCATTGCTTTGGGCGCATATTCCCGGTCATCGGCGTCGATATGAAACATCTCATCCCAGAAGTGATCGTAATGTCCGGAAATTTTCCACAAACCAGCTTCATAGATCAGTGGCGTAATGACCTCTTCATACCCGTATTCTTTATACAGACCCCGGACATAATCAATCAGTGTGTTGTACAGTAAGGCGCCTTTCGGAAAAAAGAAGGGCGATGCCGGCGCGAACGGGTGAAACATAAATAGACCAAGCTGCCGCCCAAGCTTACGATGATCCCGGTGTTCTGCTTCCGCCCGGCGTTCCAGAAAGGCCTCAATTTCTTTCTTCTGCGGATAAGACACACCGTATATCCGCTGAAGCATCTGATTCTTTTCATCCCCTCGCCAGTATGCACCGGCGATATTCAATAATTTGAACGCCTTGATCTTTCCGGTTGATGGAAGATGAGGCCCACGACACAGATCTACAAAATCACCCTGCTCGTAGATACTGATCGTCTCGTCCGGGCCAAGATCATCGATCATTTCGACTTTATATATCTCACCGAGTTCCGTGAATAAGTTCCTGGCCTCTTCCCAGTGTATTTCACGGCGTGATATCGGTAAATCAGCACGCGCCAATTCGGTCATCCGAGCTTCGATTCGCTCCATGTCTTCTGCAGTGAACGGATCCGGTTTATCGAAGTCGTAATAAAATCCCTCGTTGATCGGCGGGCCGATGGTCAACTGCGTTTCGGGAAACAGATCTTTAATCGCCTGCGCCATCAGATGAGTCGTGCTATGCCAGTAGACCTCACGGCCTTCGGGATTGTTGAAGGTCAAGACCTCGAGTGCAGCATCTTTATCCAGGCTATGCGCCAGATCCACCTGCTGCCCATCAATTTTTGCTGCCAGCGCCGCCCTGGCCAGGCCGGGACCGATTTGCTTTACAACATCCATTACCGTCGAGCCAACAGAGGCCTTCAACAGCTTTCCGTCCGGGAGCGTAACCCGAATATCACTCACCCAAATCACTCCTCAATGTACAGGCCTGAAATCTGAAAAACAATCTTTGAAAATAATAAAAAGATCTATGCTTGTCAATATAATTCCACTGATTTACAACCTGCTTGAGCTGTGTATTGACAGGGATTTAAAATAAACACGCCGCAGTATGAACACCGCGGCGTGTTTGAAAATACGCCCGGCAGGGATGTCACCGGGCAGATATTAATGGTTACCCCTAAACTTGTACCTCTTACTTGAGCAGGAGCATCTTCTTCGAACTGGTGAAGGTGTTCTTGTCATCGCCGGTCACGACGATCCGGTAGAAATACACCCCGCTGGCCACAGACCGATGGGAGCTGTTAAGCCCGTTCCAGGTCACCGTGTGGAACCCGGCCTGCTGACGGCTCTCGACCAAGGTCACCACCTGCTGACCGAGCAGGTTGTACACCATAAGCTGCACCTGGCCTGCCACCGCCAGTTCATAGCGGATAGAGGTCACCGGATTAAACGGATTCGGGAAGTTCTGATCCAGGGCAAACCTATTAGGCGGCGACACTTTTACTGAGATCGGGCCGAAGCGCTGCGACGCCCCATTCTGATTTATCGCCTCCACCTGATAGTAGTAGGTCACATTGATCGTCACATCACGATCCTGGAACACATACTCGGCCTCGGTGGCAGCAATCAGCGCATCGCCTGAGATCTGTTCGAACGGGCCACCCGGATTCAAACCCCGGTATACGTGGAACCCTCCAAGCCCCAGGTTAGAGTTCGTCTGCCAACCGATGTCCACGATGCCTCTATCGCTCTCGGCGGTGAAGGCAGCCAGCTCAACACCGACCGGTTCCGAACTGCTGGCGATGAATGTAGCCGTGGGAGACCACGGTCCGTCGGCCACGCCGTCGCTTGCTTTCGAACGCCAGAAATAGGTCGTACCATCAATCAGGGCAATTCCATCCGGCAGCGTTGGATCCACAACCTGCCAGTGAGTAGGATTACCCGACGTACCTTCAACCACACCAGAGGTTGAAATTACCAGATTAGTCAGGCGGATATCCCCGTAAACCGCAAATGAATACGTGGGCACAGATCTGCCTTGCACTGGTGTAACATTATCCACCACAAGTATTGGCTTAACAGAGACTGTAGTCTTCACATTGCCGTCCTGGTCGAATGTGCCAGCTATCGTCGGAGCGGTAGGCGCCAGGGTTGCTAAAGGTGTGGTCGTAGCCGCACTTGAAACGTCACTAGCATTACCATTATTGTCTACCGACCGAACGGTGAATTCAACCGAGGTGCCGTTATCAAGGCCGGTGACGTCGTATAGGGTATCGGTAACACCGGAAGCGATTTGACTGCCGTCCTGGAACACGTCGTAACCTGAAAGGTCTACATCTGTTATGGTGTTCCATGAAACCTGTGCCTGGGCATTACCTGCTTCTGCCGAGACGTTTTCCGGCACCCCTGGTGCAACGGTATCCGGCGCAGCGGCTGTCGTGATTGAACTATTGTAAATAACACCGTTCCCACTGGCATCAAAAGATTCGACAATAAGGGAATAGGTGGTAGCAGATTTAATAGCGTTGCCCGAATTGTCCTGCGTGACAGTGGCTGAATGAGATGTAAGGAAAGCGCCGTCCGACACCGTAATGGTGCCGCTCGTTCCATGCTCGACAACTGACAACTGTGTCGTAGAGAGTTCATCCGTGTCCCATAAGACAGTAATCCGGTCATTCGTAGTGCCCGATGTGTCAACATTACTGATTACGGGCGCCTGCCTATCGGGTTGGTTTTCTGCGGTAAATGTATCTATATTACTAGTTGCAGGGCCATTCCCTGACTGATCGGTGGATGCCACTCTATAGTGGTAAACGGATCCTGGTGTCAATCGGGTAACCGTTACGCTGTGACTGGTGACAGCTTCCGATATCGACTTGACCCCACCCAACGATGATGAAGTGCCATATTCCACCTTGGTATCAGATGGTTCATCCGTCGTCCATACGATAGTGGCCGATGCGCCGTCTGCAGCACTCACATAGGTAGACGACACCGATGGCGTTGTTTCTATAACAGGGGGCGATACATCCGGTTGAGCAGTTGTCGTTACGACTGATGCTATACTGACGGTCGGCCCGTTATTGGTGGGATCCGTAGAACTGGCTGTATAACCGTAAATTGTCGTTGGTGACAGGCCCGTTATATTCATGGAATGGGCTGTTACCAACGTGCCGTCTTCATGGCTTTGGTCTAAGTTATTACTGTCTGTTCCATAATCTACCGTGCTGGTAGACAGTTCGTCCGTCGCCCACTGTATGGTAATAGAATTGTCGTCACGACTGGTAATTGTGGGCGGTGAGATAAAAACAGGAGCCTGCGTGTCTGGCGCCTGGTTTGTGGTAAAACTTCCAATGGCACCTTGTTGGATCCCCGTTATCTTGAACAGACCCGGCCCCACTTTGGTTACGACAGCGTCTTGCGACGATAAGGTTATATTGCCCGCACCATCTTCGACTTCAACGACAAACGTATAAAAGCTCCCCCTCTTAAGGGAGGAAAGCTGGATACTGTGAGATTCTACGCGTACAAGATCTGATACGGATTCAAAAAATTCATCATCATCTGCCTTGTAATAAACTTTAGCGTCTGTTGGTTCATTAGTTTTGAACTTGATGAAGGCCGTGGCATCAGATTTATAATCCAGGTTAGGCTTTTCGATAAAGATCGGACGTAGGAGATCCGGAGCCGCCTTCGTAGTGAATGTTCTCGGTAAATTTGAAGCTCCGGGTGCCAGGGTCTCATTGCCCTTCTGGTCCTTCGCCCCAACCCTAAAGTGATAGGTGGTAGCCGGTTCGAGATTTGTTAACGAAATCTGATGTAATTGAACCAGATCTCCGTCTTCAACTAGCCCCGTGAGATCACCCTTATTGCTATCCAGCCCAAAACTTACGGTCGTGTTTGACAGTTCATTGGTAAAGAAATTTATAGTCGCTCCCTGCTCGCTACGCGATGACACACTGATGCCGCTGATTTGGGGTGGTGTTGTATCTGGAATATCGGGAGTTTTAAAATCTTTAGGCTCATTACCCGATAACGGGAAAAAGCCTGACTCATTTCCTGCGGCATCCTTCGATTTAACCCGGTAATAGTATTTTGTCGAGGGAGTTAAGCCCGTCAACGTGACTCGGTGTTGTGCCGTTAATTCGGATTCTGATTTTGAGTCGACACTATCGATGTCCGCATTTGAAACAGCGTCATAGCTAGGGCTATAAATTATCGAACTGTTGCCAGGCTCGTTTGTGCGGAATTGAATTATGGCGCTGCTGGTATCTTTGGCAGAAACGGTGATTCTAATCACAATCGGTGCCCTCGTATCGGGGACAGCTTTCGTCCGGACACTTTGAATAACCGATTCGGCCCGGTTCCCTTTTGGATCGCTCATCGCAATGCGCCAATAATACAGGGTCTTGGCGGCAAGATTGGAAAAAGTCAGGGTATGACTTTTTACAAGGTTCTGATCCACCACTTCGAGCACCACGTCCGTATTCCCCAGGTCATCTAACACGGCAGATACCGTATCCGCCGCACCAAAACTCCCCGATGCCTCGTCAGAATCCCACTTGACTGTGAATTTATCAGAGCTGACCGAAGTGACCTGCGGAAGTGTGGTGAATGCCGGCGCTATTATATCCGGAGTGGCCTCTGTCCGAGCCTTGCCCTTACGTGGCGTGCTGGTATTTCCGCTGCCATCCTCTGATAAGACCGAATAGTGATATACCGTCTCAGGAAGCAGGTTGCTGAGTGTTACAACATGCTTCTTCACCCGCGTGGGATCAGAAACGGTAATGGTGTCTGGCACACTTAGAACCACCGAATCAGCGACCGAAGGTTCGGGAGAGTACCGGAGAATAGTAGTGCCTGGTTCATCAGTTCCGTATGTAATGACAAGCGACTTATCGGTCTTTGACGCTAAAACAGGACCCTCTATTACCTCCGGGGCAGTGATGTCAGGTGCCGCTTTTGTCCTAAACCTGACTGCGGGAGTAAACTTCGATTCATTACCACGCTCATCTTGGGCCTTCGCTCGAAAAAAATAGGTCGTAGCAGCTTCCAGACCCGACAGTGTGATATTGGGTTCGTATTCAAAAATTTCTGTTGTCAATTCAAGTCCGAATTCTTCTGTGGGGCCATATTGGACTGTCATTACAGCCGGTTCGTTCACCTTCGAATTTATTGTTGTCCTGTCATCGGTTGTCGCCTGGGCGCCCGGTGTGGCAACAAACACGGGTGCGCTTAAATCTGGGGCTGCCCTCGTGCGGCCGGCAAATCTGGCAGGGTTATTATCAGTATCGTCAGCTCCAGGTCCGTTGCCATTTACGTCGGCAAGTTCTATCTGGCCCTCATACGTGGTCGAGGGAGATAACCCTGGCAATTCTATACTGCCGTTCCTGCTGTAAGTGTCTATATCGAATACTAATTCGGGTTCAAGATCCACGCCATCTGCGCTTTGCACCCGGACAATTGCACTGGCAGTTTCATTCGCAGACCATGCAAAGGTTAGAGCGGTATCACTTTTTGACACCGCTGCCGGTAACTTGACAAAGGTTGGGGACTGCGTGTCAGGTGTTGCCTTCGTCTCAACAATTAAAGGTCGGCTTTGGGTAAGGTTTCCGGCTTCATCACGGATATCTACTATAACCCGGTAGACCGTAGATCCCAAAAGGTCGGTGACATTGAGAATGTGTTTAAAGGCGAACTCATCGACTGTCAGTGAATCTGATTGGGTTGTTCCACTGGTGGTATCCACCCAAGTGTAATGTAAAGTTACAGAAACAATTTCATTGGCCTTAAGGAAGACCGAGAACTCCGAGTCCGAAACTCCGTCACTCGCCGGTCCGGCAATGAACTTCGGGGAAACGATATCCGGCTGTATCCTTATCTGGAACGATTCCGTTGTCGTGAATTCGTAATCACTTACAGATATTTGAATCCGGTAAGTACCCGTATCCGCAACGGTGGGAGTACCTGTAACTGCACCCGTCTCAGAATCGAGATGGAACCAGGCGGTGCCCGCTTCAGGTGCGGAGTAAACAACGTCATCTCCCTCAGGATCAAAAGCGTCAAATCTAAAGGCATAACCTATGTCCTGAAAACCTACAGCCAATTTTGTCGTTGTAATAGACGGTGCATCATTGACTGGTATTATAGTAATATCGCGAGACAATACATTGCTATGTGTCGTACCGCCTTCTGAAGCCCCTGCACCACCATCAAATACCTGGAAATTCACTGTCCTTGTTGTGTCCGTGGGATTGTGGGAATTGTTATGGTAGGTAACGGACCTTAACGCCGATTCATAAAGCTCAACAGTGGCGTTCCCCAGTAGAGACAGGACACCATTTTCACTGTCGAAAGAAGCTTCAATGCCGTTAGCCGCCGTAAAAGCCAGGGCATCTGTTACACGTTCATAGTCCACGAGCGTCACCTCGGCACCGCTGATGACATCTGAATCAATATCTGTTATCCCTGTCGTTAACGTGATCGGGAGCGGTAGGGCATTCTCAATATAAATCAGTGGAAACGTCTCAATCTCGCTAAGAACCGGAGCATCATTAACCGGATTGACATTGATCGTCATGGTCACTTCATCCGATCCGGGACGGGAGTTAGCGCCTGAATTCCCGTTATCCGTAACCGAAATTGTGATTTCTCCGAGTGCCTGGCCGTCCCCATCGTGTTCATCTGCCAAAGGTGTAAAGATCATTCCGCTTAATGCAGCATTTACGGCGGTAAGGGTACCGGTATAACTAAGCGCTAATGTACCGCTACCCGACCCGATCAACCCTTGGAATGTCTGAAAAGAGACAGCCCGATTTGCAGTTATGTCAATCGACACAGTTCCGTCCCCAACATCGATGTCGGAGACGGATATGTTATTTTCGTTGGAATCTCCGAAATTCAACGGAGTGTCCTCATTCGTTGCGGCTGACACCGGTGCCGTTATCACCGGGGCATCATTCACGGCGGAAATATCGATTAACACCTCATCTGTGGCCGTGCGTTCCTGGAAGGTATCTCCGGTATGACCTAAGTCGGACACAAAAAGATTGAATCTACCAGCCGAGACACCCGAGGTGTCGGCGACAGGCGTGAAAATAAGATTGTCTAACGCGTTGTTGATATTCGTCAATGCCCCCGTATAAGTCATACTACTAGACTCATTCCCCTGGCCGGCCAATCCGGCAGTTGATCCAAGTGTAACCGTACCGACTGACGTAATTGTAAACGACATGTCTTCATCACCGGCATCCGAATCTGAGATCGCCAGCCGCTCAATACCATCTGAGCTGAAAATAACAGGAGTATCTTCGTCTGTCACCATGGTCGCAGGGGCTGAAATTACGGGAGGATCATTTACGCTGGTACTGCCTATGTGAATGGTGGATGTCGCTGACTGAACCTGGTCGTCTTCGCCCGTATTTCCAAGATCAGAGACTACAATATTGAGTGTGAGCCCCAGACTCTGTTCGCTGGCGGGGGGGGTGTAAACCATATCGGAAAGGGCGACATTGAGATCCGATAAACTACCTGTATAACTCAAAGTACCTGTAGCGTCCCCAGTTCCGTCAAGACCACCAATTGTTGAAAGGTTAACCGTGCTCGGTACCGCCGTGATCTGTAATTGTAAATTTCCAACCCCGGCATCAATATCAGCAATAGATACGGCCGTTTCGTCGGATTCACTGAAAGTAATTGTTTCGCCTTCAGCCACTGTTGCAGTGGACGGTGCTGAAATAATAGGTGCATCGTTCACCGACGTGATATGGATCTGGACAGCAATATCGTCCTTCAACACACCTCCGCTTCCGGTGTTACCTTTGTCCTCCACCTTTATTTGCAGCAAGTCCGCCGAAAGCCCGTTAGCATCCTTCTCCGGGTGGTAGATTAAACCGGCCAATGCCTTGTTGACGTTTCTTACCAGACCCGAAAATCGTACCTGGGACGTGCCGTCTTCGCCTCCAATCACTTCCACGCCCTGCACGCTGTTCAGGTTTATCCTACCCGAGTTGACCGAGAGATCAACCTCTACCAAATCCTTATCTAAATCCCTGATAGCAATTTCGTTGCCGGTCGAGATGCCAAAAAACAGCGGAGTGTCTTCGGTTGCCGTAGAGGAGGCCCCGGCGATAATTTCAGGTGCGTCATTTACAGCCGTGACCGCCACCTGTCTCGAAACCTCATTACTTTGAGCCAGAGCACCGCCGGTACCGTCGTTCACGCGAAACACGATCGACCTCGTGCTGGTCTTCGGGTTTTCGCTGTTACTCACATAGATGATGGAACGCAATAACTCCTGGTATTCTACAGCCGTGGCATCTCCGGTCAACGCCAGGATACCGGTAGTCGGGTCATAGTTTCCAGAAATGCCTACAGGTCCATCGACGAAGCCGAGCCGGTCATCAGGCGCATAGCCAACAATCTTAACAGATGCTCCCGTGATATTTCCGTCAGAATCACTTACCTGCAGGGTGGCTGAAACCGGCACGGGGTCGCCATTTTCCTCAAATGACAACGGTGCCGTTTCAATCGCGCTCAAAACTGGGCTGTCGTTTACCGCACGGATATCAATCTGAACATCATGCTGCGCGCTTTTAACACCACCACTTCCGGTAAAACCCTGATCATTTATTTGAATGGCGAGGCTGCCCGCACCCTGACCATTCAAATTGTCAAGAGGGGAAAACCGTAACCCCTCGAACGCCACATTGATCGCCTCCACGGTACCGGTAAACTTTATCGAACCGGTACCGTCGGCCCCGTCGGTGATCGTTATATTGCTGGATTCATTCAGCGTTATGCGGCCGCTATCCGTAGCCAGAGTTACGATTAGCGTACCATTTTCTGTGGCTCCCACATCCAGATCCTCAACTAAAATCCCACTACCTAAGCTACTGCTAAATACCAGATCTTTATCCTCATCAATAACAAATTCGGCGCGCGCGATTATTTTGGGCTTGTCATTCACGGCACTTACAGAGACTCTTACAGTTGCACTCGATGTGCCACCACCGTCGTCAACTGTGTAGGTAAACTCGTCATCTTCGCCTTCCACCTCCGTGTTGTAATGTTGGTAAGGTCTATAAATCAACCCTGGCACCCCACCTGGAGCCCGTACCACGGTGCCATTGGCCGGTTGGGTTACCTTGGAGATGCTAAGGACGCGGTCCTCGTCAACAAAATCGTTAGCCAGGACGTCGATGGTGACTGGTGTATCTTCATCGGTCGTCGCTTTATCATCCAACGCAACCGCATCGAGCTCAACAGGGGTGATGTTGATACGGAAGGTCTGCGGCGGACTGGTGTCAGCGCCGCCATTTGCCGTGCCGCCATTGTCTCGAAGTGTCAGCGTCATCTGAGATGTACCGCTGGAATCTGCCGCGGCAGTGAAGGTCAACGCACCATCCGATGACACGGCAGGAACGGCAGAGAATAGCGCCAGATTGGTGGTACCTGTAACGGTAAACGTCGCGATCTGCCCGGCTTCTACTGTAGTGATGTTCGTCGCCCATCCGCTGATAATCTGGGGACCTGCATGTTCGGCTATGGTCTGGTCAGGACCTATCGTGAAGGAAGGCGCGTCGTTGACCGAGGTGACGGAAAGCAATCGCGAAACTGTATTGCTCGGTACATTCGGCGTCGGCGCCAGGGGGGCTGCACCGTCGTCGATTGAGAACGTGATCTCACGGACTGCAACGGCGGGGTCGTCGCTTGTA